>OHPV01001206.1_pt1 | contig 11882 bp, 12 predicted proteins | sample 1577781 | NCBI WGS metagenome assembly OHPV01 (sample SAMEA3879518, study PRJEB24766) | human gut metagenome | biome: human-associated habitat; feature: feces | place: USA | collected 1985/1987 | reverse complement strand
TCACCTCCCGCCAATGCATACGGATTTTCGGCGGCGCCGCTTCCGCAGAGCGTGAGCGTGTCGGCGCGAAGATATATCGCCGGGCACACGCCGCACAGCTCATCCGCCGCAAGCGTCTTGTAGAATCCGCCCGTCGTGGTGACGGCGGTGACGCTGCTCTGATTTGTCGAAACGGGCGAGCTCGTCCAGTACCAGCAGTATCTGCGCAGGACGAAATAGCGCGAAGCGTCATTTTTGACGCACTGCTCCGTGGGGCTCTTTCGGCGGTCGGCAGCGCTTATATTTTTGAGCATATCCTTCGACGGCAGAAATACGGTATCGCCGTTTTTGTCCGCCGAAATAAGCGCGAGCTCGGCTGCCGAAAAATTATCCGTGCTTAAAAATCCGTCCCTTGAGTTGAGCCATGCGCGCAGGGTAGAGGTGAAATAATCCGAGCTGCCTATGCCGTCCTCCGACGGGTCGAACGCTTTAAAGCACAGCACCTTCTCGCTCATGAGCAGTGCGGTGTCTCCGGTGTCGATGACTCTCCAGATTATCGGCTCGCAGGTGAGCCGACTCGTCTTTCAGCTTTGCGCTCCCGATAAAGGTCAGCGCAAACAGTATTGCGGCCGCGACAACAGCCGCCCTGAAAGCCTTTTTCACCGTCTCACCTCCTAAAAGATTATTTTACATATACTATATCAAGCTCGTTGCAAGGCCCGCCGAGCTTCTGCTTCCCGGCCGAGTTGAGACCGAGCATACCGTTCGCCGCGAAAAACTCGCTCTCGATAACGCACGGTTTGTTTAGATTTTTGAGCTGCGTTGCCCTTGTGCCGGTAGTGTTGCCTATGCCCTTGACATACATGGATGAGCAGTTGCCGCCGTTTAAAAGAAATGCGTTTCTCGCTCCGTATGCAATGAGAACTTTCATCATATTGTCAAGCGGCATGAATTCGCCGATAGACATGATATATTTATTCTCGGATATCTGAGCGAAAACAGTACGGTTGTGATAATAAGTATCGTGCTCGTTGGTGGCTGCGCCGTTTGTAATGACCTGGCGCTGATAGCGCAGGGAATTGTAAACTCCCTGTGAGATATATGTTCTGCAGTTTTCGTTAGTGAGCGGCGTGACCTTCCATGTGCCGTTTTTGTATATCAGCAGCCGCTTCTGGCCTTGTCCGTCGGCGGATTCGACGGAGCCGTTGCGTATCGTGGGAGCACCTTTTTTATATGTTGAGCCGGCCTCACCGTTTATTGCAATGAGTGAGCCGCTCTTTCTGCCCATGTCCTCGACCTTACCTACTGTGGTACCGAGCAGCTTTTGACTTGATGCTACGCCGATGTGATCCGGAGAGCAGGTGATTATCGCAACAGTTATAATCGGCTGGTAAGTTACCGTTTTGTCATAATCTATAGCGCCGTCCGCGTTAGCCTTTTTAAACGCTTGTGTTATCTGCGGACCGTAAGCTATGCGGTGTATTTCGATATTGACTCCGTTTGCATTGAGTCTCCATGCCCTGAGCACTTTTGCGCCCGCAATGCTTTGACGCTGCTTGCACTTATTTCAAGCTTGCCTTTGGTTGCCGAGCCGGATTGGGCGGGCTTCTTCGTTGTCGTCGGTTTTGACGTGGGTTTGGCTGCGGCAGGCTTGTTCTCTGCCGGTTTCTGTGTGTCCTGCTCGGATTTCGGCTCTGTTGACTCAAAAGCCGTTTCGGAGCTTGACTCAGACTCCTCGGCGCTCGTTTGTACGTCTTCGATTTCAGCTTCCGATGTGTTTTTCGGGGCGGTTGTGTCGTTTTCGGGTGCTTTGGTGCCGCACGCCGAAAAGCTCATAAGAACGAGCATACAGACGAGCAAAACCGCGAAAAATTTTTTTGCCATTTTAATGCCTCCTATATAATGTTATTTCTAAGTTGATTATATCACCGTGTTCTTTAAAACTATATGCCGCACGCGCATTTTGACGAATAAATTTTCGTCATTTTGCACTCTTTTTTGTGCTGTGCGGGTGTATAATATTTCGCAATTTCCGCTTTAATGCGCTGATACTTTATGATATAATGAAAAGCAAAGGCGGGCGAGTACGCATAGGCTAACCGTACTTCCGCGCCCTATATGCATCGCTTTTGCATAAACTCTCTGAAAGGATGAACATATATGAAATATGCTGTAGTGCTCTGCGACGGCATGGCGGATTATCCCGTCGAGGCTCTCGGCGGCAAGACGCCGATGGAAGTTGCGAAGAAGCCCAATATCGATACACTCGCGTCAAAGGGCGAGGTCGGACTTGTGAGAACCGTTGCCGAGGGCTTGAAGCCCGGCAGCGATGTTGCAAATATGAGTGTGCTCGGATTCGACCCGAAAAAGTGCTATACCGGCCGTTCGCCCCTTGAGGCGGTGAGCATCGGAGTCAACATGAGCGATACGGACGTTGCCCTGCGCTGCAACCTTGTTACCCTGAGCGACGAGGCGAATTACGGCGCAAAGACCATGCTTGACTACTCCGGCGGCGATATTTCCACGGAGGAGGCCGCGCAGATAATCGAGACCGTGCAGCAGCATTTCGGCAGCAGCGAGTTTGATTTTTACAGCGGCGTGTCATACCGTCACTGTCTGATAGTGCATAACGGCACGACGCAGCTGGGCAAGATGACCCCTCCGCACGACATTTCCGGCAGGGTCATAGGCGAATATCTTTCAACTTCGCCCAATGCCGAAAAGCTCATAGCCATGATGCGCGAGAGCTACGATATTCTGAAGGATCACCCTGTGAACAAAAAAAGGATTGCCGAGGGCAAGCTCCCCGCAAACTCGATATGGCTTTGGGGCGAGGGCAGCCGCCCGGCTCTGCCGTCTTTTGAAGAGAAATACGGAGTAAAGGGCAGCATCGTGTCCGCTGTCGATTTGCTCAAGGGCATAGGCATCTGCGCAGGCATGAACACCCCCGAGGTCGAGGGCGCAACAGGCTATATCGACACGAATTTTGAGGGCAAAGCGAACGCCGCGGTCGATGAATGGCGTAAAGGTCAAGACCTTGTCTATATTCATATTGAGGCTCCCGATGAGTGCGGACACAGAAACGAGCCCGAGAATAAGGTCAAGGCGATTGAGCTTATTGACAGCCGTGTAATGCCTATAATCCTTGACTATCTCAACACTCAGGACGATTATAAGGTCATGGTTCTGCCCGATCATCCGACCCCGATAGCGACCCGCACCCACGCCTCAGACCCCGTGCCGTATCTTATTTACTGTAAAGGCAAAGAACTTGACAGCGGTGTTTCGAGTATAAATGAAAAAACCGCCTCCGAGACGGGCAATTTCATTGAAGAAGGCTTCGAGCTTATGGGTCATTTTCTTAAAGACTGACAGAAGGAGGAAACAAAAATGGGCTTTAGCATAGAAACAAAGTGCGTGCAGTCCGGCTATACGCCGAAAAACGGCGAGCCGCGTGTTGTGCCGATAGTACAGAGCACTACCTACAAATACGAGTCGAGCGAACAGATGGGCAGGCTCTTTGACCTTCAGGAATCGGGCTATTTCTACACTCGACTCCAGAACCCCACAAACGACTGCGTCGCCGCAAAGATTGCCGACCTTGAGGGCGGCGTCGGCGCCATGCTTACCTCGTCCGGTCAGGCGGCGTCGTTTTTCTCCGTTTTCAATATCTGCTCCGCGGGCGACCATGTTGTCGCGGCGTCCGCGATTTACGGAGGAACGTTCAATCTTTTCAATGTCACGATGAAAAAGCTCGGCATAGATTTCACCTTTGTCCGCCCCGACGCTACGGAAGAGGAGCTCAACGCGGCGTTTAAAGAGAACACAAAGGCTGTTTTTGCCGAGACTATATCGAACCCCTCTCTCGTCGTGCTCGACATTGAAAAATATGCGCGCGCTGCTCACGCACACGGCGTGCCGCTGATAGTTGACAACACCTTCCCGACCCCCATAAACTGCCGCCCGTTTGAGTTCGGCGCGGATATAGTCACCCACTCGACCACGAAATATTTGGACGGCCACGCGACGAGCGTCGGCGGAGTCATAGTCGACAGCGGCAGCTTCGACTGGACGCAGAACGACAAGTTCCCGGGGCTGACTACTCCCGACGAGTCATATCACGGGGTCATATACACCGAGCAGTTCGGCAAGGCGGCGTACATAACGAAGTGCACTACCCAGCTCATGCGCGACCTCGGCTCGATTCAGTCCCCGATGAACGCGTTCCTGCTCAATATAGGACTCGAGACGCTGCATCTGCGTATGCCGCGCCACTGCTCGAACGCTCTGACGGTTGCAAAGTTTTTGGCGGCTCATCCGAAGATAGAGTCCGTCCGCTACCCCGGACTCGAGGGAGACGAGTATTATGACCTCGCTCAAAAATATATGCCGAACGGCACTTGCGGAGTTATTTCTATGCGGATAAAGGGCGGCAGAGAGGACGTGGTCAGGTTTATGGACTCCCTCAAGTTGGCTGCGATAGTCACCCACGTTGCGGACAGCCGCACCTGCTGCCTGCATCCTGCAAGCACTACTCACCGCCAGCTCACCGCGCAGGAGCTCGACGACTGCGGAGTGTACGAAAATCTCGTCAGGCTCTCCGTCGGAACGGAGAATGCGGATGACATAATCGCCGATCTCGACGCGGCGCTCTCCAACGTCTGAAAGTAGCAAAATAGACAAAATTTTCGAGTAAAATTTTATGCATAAAACCCGCCTGCAAGTTTTCCTGCAGGCGGGTTCTTTTGTTAAAAACTGTATATGCATTTCACACGGAATATTTCTAAGCAGGCATCAAAAACGCACTGTAAAGCTTTTAACTTTACGCATATATTCTAAACTCTCATCAAACCGTAAAAGTTATCCACATTATCCACACAGTTATCCACATCAGCAAGGAGAAAAGCTTTACGACTTGCGAGCAAAAACAAGTGAAAAACTACTGAATATTGAGTGAATATTAATGAATATATTCAAAAACGCGCAAAAAACACCGCCCGGATTTCTGACAGAAAAACACGGGCGGTTTCAATATTTTTATGTTCTCAGCCGATGAACGGAATGTTATTTATGAGGTCGTTTATTCCGTTGAGCGAGCCGTTGAAGAAGCTGCGTATCATTTCGAACACGGTCATCGATGCGGTTATTGCGAACAGCACACCTATGATAATAACGATAATCAGCGCAAGACCCGCGCCGACCGCGAGACCTATCAGCGTGAACTGACCCATGCCCTTGGCGACCTTGGGCTTGTCGCCCTTCCATATAAAATAGAGCACGAGGCTGACGAGCGGCAAAAACCACAGCGCGGGGCCGAAGAAGCCGAGGAAGAAGCCGAGAGCCTTCCAGCCGCCTATGTTTTCGTTTGAGTCCGACGCGCCGTCGCTTACGTCCGCCTGCTCGGGGGCGGGAGAGGGCAGGGGGGTATTATTATATAAGGATTGAGCTTTTTCTGCCGGCTGCTCCTGAGCCGCGCGCATGGCGTCGCTCTCCGCGAGGCTCACCGGCTCGCCGCAGTACGGGCATACCTTGAATCCGTCGTCGAGCTGTTTTCCGCATTTTCTGCAAAACATAATATCACTCTTTCACTTTTGTATCCGCGCAATTACTTGACGTCGGATTTCTTTTCGAGCTTGCGCTTGTTGCCCTTTTCGTCTACTATATATGTATTGTCGAGCTGCGCGGTGAGATTCGCCTTAAAATCGGCGACATACCGCTTTTTGAGCTCCTCCCATTCGGCGAACTCATCTTCGCCGAGCGCTCTCTCCTGCGACAGGTGGTAGAGCTCGTTCATGCGCCTAATATCTTCCTGCTTCATGTCTGCCTCCGTAGATTATATAGTGTATTCATTATATACTATATTACGGATAAAGTCAATTTGAGAAAAGTGAACATAAATGACATTATTTTATAAAACCCGATATATTTGCCGAGCGAAATTTTCACAGGGATTTTCAGTTAAAAGTCTTTACAGAATATTGTGCGTATGATATAATTTATAATTGAATAGTAGAACAAATAGGTTCTCTCGGAGGTAATGATGATGGGTGAAAACTTGGTGGTGTTTTACAAACAACGATTGCGCAAGGAGCATAAACAGGCTTTTTTTGCCGCATTCTTTATCGGGCTGTTGGTTCATATTTATAAATTCACCAACGATCTGCCGAACAATGATACGGTGTTTTATTATTTTTCTTATCAGAATATTGTCAAGTCCGGGCGGTGGGCGCTGTCCCCGGCATGCGCGATAAGCTCATTTTTCGACCTGCCGTGGGTGATAGGATGTATATCCTGTATTTATATTGCGCTTACGGTTGTTGTTATCGTTGAGCTTTTTAAGATTAAGAATCCGGTTCTTATTTTTTTGATATCAGGTATACTTGCGGCATCCCCTGCAACAACGGAAACTTTTTTCTATGAATACACGGCAGACGGATATATGCTCGCGATGCTTTTGTCTGCATGTGCGGCGTATTTGTCGAGAATAGATGAGAAGCGCGTTTCAAGGCAGATCATCAGTGCTACACTGGTATGTTTAAGCTGCGCGATATATCAGGCATATCTTGCGTTTTCGCTGATACTTGCAACCTGTTATTTTATTTACACATTGCTTGAAAATAGGAATGATAACAAGACCAACGCCAAATGGATATTGCGCCAAGCAATCATATATATATCCTCGTTGGTTTCCTATTATATAATCTGGAAGATCATATTGAAAATAACCGGATATAGGGCAACAACATATATGGGAATATCATCTGCCGGTGATGTTTCCGGATTCAATCCGCTGCGCAGAATCATAAGATTGATCAAAGAGTTTATAAAATACTTTATACACTGCAATCCATTTACATATGGTTGGTCGTTGTATACTGTTCTTGGAATACTGTCGATTTTGGCCATAGCGGCGGCATTTATTATAGCGTTATGCAAATCAAAGGTATATAAGCACAGGTGCTCGACGATTTTATGCTTATGTGCTATAATTGCACTGCTGCCGTTTTCGGGTATATTCATGCTTATTTCGGACGGCGTGGCATGTTTTCCGAGAATGCAGCAATCGCTGAACTTATTGGTCATATTTGCGGCGATTTTGATTGAGCGGTGGGCTCCTAGAATTTCAATTAAGAATGTAGTATGTCTGCTGTTTGCACTTGTTGTATTTGATAACTCAATCATAGCGAATGTCTGTTATTATCAGATGTCGATGTGCTATGAAAACACATATGCCGAAGCACTCGAAATGAATAATGTCATAAATGAGTACCGCCGGGAATACGGTGTCGAGAAGCTCGCGATACTTGGCACGAGATCCCAGTGTCAAAATCGTGATATTGATTATGAGAATCAGAAGATACTCAGTGGGGTTAAGTTGAGTGTCTTGAGCGGCAGTGTATATAGAACCCTTATAATAGACGGCGAGCACGCGGTTCCGTTTTTGCAGCATACATTCGGAATGAATATGACTGTTCCCACTAGCACAGAACAACACGAACTTTGGGCTGACAAAGAGGTCCGGGAAATGAAAAACTGGCCCGACAAGGATTCTGTCAAGGTTATAGGCGATGTGCTGGTAATAAAACTTTCAGATGAAGAAGCGGAACTCAGAAAAACTGCCGAAGATGAATGGGAGGCAGCAAATCGCAGTAAGCAGTAAATAGAAAAAATGAAAAACGGTTTGTGTGAGACAAAATCGCACTAACCGTTTCTTTATAACTAAAATTTTCGTAAATCGTGAGTGAGCAAATGATATGAAAACGCGAGAAAAAGCGAGAAAAACAGAGCACGCAAAACGTAAATTAAAATTTTAAGAAAAAGTGCTTGACAAGCATAGGCTCATGTGGTAATATATCGTAGCATTAAGAATATCGGAGGTAACAAGTATGTCAACTTATATGCCCAAAGCGGGCGACATAACCCGTAAGTGGTATGTCATCGATGCTGCCGGTAAGCCTCTCGGCAAGGTGGCAGTTCAGGCTGCCGTCCTTCTTCGCGGCAAGCATAAGCCCACATTCGCTCCTCACGCCGACTGCGGCGACCATGTGATCATCATCAATGCCGAGAAGGCTGTCCTCACCGGCAACAAGCTCAACCAGAAGATGTATTATCATCACACCGGCTATATCGGCAACATGAAAGAGGTCAAGTACAGCACCCTCATGAAGACAAAGCCCGAGTTCGCTGTCGAGCTTGCAGTCAAGGGTATGCTGCCCGACAATACTCTGGGCCGCACCGCTCTGACCAGACTCCGCGTTTACAGAGGCGCAGAGCACAAGCACGAAGCACAGAAGCCCGAAGAGTGGGCTCTTTAATGAAGGGAGGCAATTAAATAATGTACGATTCAGTTCCTTATTTCTACGGCACAGGCCGCAGAAAGAAATCAGTCGCCAGAGTTCGTCTTTATGCCGGCACCGGCAAGATCATCATCAACGACAGAGAGATTGACGATTATTTCGGCCTTGAGACTCTTAAGCTCATCGTCCGCCAGCCTCTCGCTCTTACAGGCACCGGCGAAAAGCTCGATGTCATCTGCCGCGTCAACGGCGGCGGCGTGACCGGCCAGGCAGGTGCTATCCGCCACGGTATTTCCAGAGCACTCCTTCAGTATGATGCAGAGCTTCGCCCCGCACTCAAGAAGGCAGGCTTCCTGACCAGAGACCCGAGAATGACCGAAAGAAAGAAGTACGGTCTCAAGGGCGCTCGCCGTGCACCCCAGTTCTCGAAGCGCTGAATTTTTACCGCTTACAAGACGAATATCAGCTCCCGGGCAGCATTGCTGTTCGGGAGTTTTTCTGCATTTTTGAAGGACTTTTTGCGCCCGGCAGCTTTTTTGGAGACAAACTCCCGAGTTTTCGGTTATTTCTTGAAAAATCAATGCGTTGTGATATAATTAATATTGAGAAATGAACTTATAAAGGAGTGACTTGTTCGGAACAGAAAATATAACGGACATAAGATAACCGAAGCCCTTGCTCTTTTGGCGCAGTGCGGCATATCAAGGAAAGGTAATAGGAAAATGAAAATGCGGTTTATTTCTTTTGCACTCGTGTGCATTCTCTTGCTGATTTTTCCCGCGTGCTCATCGAAACAGAACAATGACTACGGAGGCGATCCTATGGAATTTAAAAGCTTTAAGCTGACGGAGAACAACTGCTCGGCACAGAACGCCGTGTATGAGGGCTGCAAAACAGAGGACGGAGTACATCTTGAGTATTATATGAGCTCGAACGACTGGGATAACGAGCTGTCCTGCTTTGTCGAATCCCGCGACGTCATCCGCTCGGTTGACGGGGATGAGAATCTCTACCGAGAGGTGTGCGCCCTGTTCGGAAATTGCAGAATAGATGAATGGGCGGGTTTCCGAGGCGCAAATCCCCCCGACGTTCTCGACGGAAGTTCGATGAGCTTTTCTGCTGTCTTGGCGGACGGAACGGAGATTGAGGCGAGCGGGAGCAACAACTTCCCGAAAAATTACCAAACATTAAGAGCCGGGATTAACAGGCTGATAACCTCGAATAAAATAAGAAGCACCGAGTTTTCCGAAGGGAGCTATGCGATTTCGCTGCCAAAAAGCTGGGTAGGCGTAGTCAGCGCCGGCTTTTCGGAGGGCATGGTGGCGTTTTCCGTCGATAAAACGGACGGCGATGAGCTCACGTTCTTTATAATCGATACCGGCAACGGTTATTCCTCGGACTCCTACAAGGGCAGAGTGAAAGTGGGGCGGCTTGTTTCGGACGAAAACACCCTGTTTGTTACGGCGCGCGACCATTATCGGATAAACGCATACCCGGAAAAAGTTTCCGATGCCGCGCTGGCGCTTTGGGAGACCTATGAGAGCGACAAGCAAGCAATAATCGAAAGCCTGCACGGCATAAACGGGTATGAGCTTTATCCCGAGGACGGGTCTATTCTGCATGAGACCGACGCGCGGGATTTGGCGGATAAGGCGCGAAGCCTCTGGCTGACTCTGAATTTTGCGGGCGAGTATTCCGCCGGGGAGAAGCCCGTGACAATAAGATTCAGAAAGTATATTCCAATGTTCCCCCAATACCGGTATGTGACCACGATGGAAGAGGCCCGTAAAAATTTTTTAGAGGTCTTTTCCGAGGAGTTTACAGATAAAATGCTGAGCCAAGCTGTCGCCGACAGGGATTTGATAGAGCATAACGACAACATATATGTAGCATATAAGAAAAACGACGGCGAAGTTTCCTATAACAGCTGGATGCATCACGTTGAGGATGACGGCAACGGGAATTTCACGGTTGTTATGGCCGTAAGAAAACGCTCGGTTGACGATATCATCTATGTCAAGCTGCCAACAGGGAAAAATGCGGAGGGAAAGTTCGTGTTTACCGATTACCCCTATTGGGATCAATCAAAATAATCCTCGCGGACATACTCCGCAGTGGACGAAAAGTTTTCTTGTAAATCGCTGCTCTGCGTGATATAATCATATCGATAAAATTTTATCAAAGAGGGGATTTTTATGAAAACCGCAATTTACGGCGCAGGGTCGCTCGGCACCGTGCTCGGCGCATATCTCGCAAAGGCGGGCGTGGATGTCGATCTTATCACGCGCAACCGCGAGCACGTCGAGGCTCTCAACAGAGACGGCGCAAAGATAATCGGTACCGTCAATATGACAGTGCCCGTCCACGCGCTGACTCCCGACGAGATGACCGAAAAATACGAGCTGATAATCCTGCTGACAAAGCAGCTCGACAATGTCAATGTTTTAAAGAAGCTTCAGAAGAATATGACCGACGACTGCATCGTCTGCACGCTTCAAAACGGACTGCCCGAGCTTTCTGTCTCCGAGGTCGTCGGGGAGGACAGGACTATGGGCTGCACCGTCGCATGGGGTGCAACGCTCCACGGCAAGGGTGTGTCGGAGCTCACGAGCGAGCCCGACAGCATGAGCTTCGGTCTCGGCAGAATGAACGGTCAAAAGGACGAAAAGCTCATGCAGGTGAAGGCGCTGCTTGAGAAGATGTGTCCCGTTGAGGTCGAAGATAATTTCATGGGCGTGCGCTGGTCGAAGCTGCTCATCAACGCCGCGTTCAGCGGTATGTCTGCCGTTATCGGCGGCACCTTCGGCGATGCCGCGGAGAAAAAGACCTCGCGTGTCTGCTGCCAGAATCTCATAAAGGAGTGCATCGATGTCGCCGCGGCTGCGGGCATAAAGATAGAGCCTGTTCAGGGCAAGGATATAGTGAAGCTCCTCGACTACAAGGGCAACGGCATAAAGAAAAAGATATCCTTTGCGCTCATCCCGATTTGCATCAAGAAGCACAGGCTCTTAAAGGCGAGTATGCTCCAGGATCTTGAAAAGGGCAAGAAGTGCGAGGTCGACGCGATAAACGGCGTTGTCTGCGCCTACGGCAGAAAGTACGGCGTGCCCACCCCCTATAACGACAAGGTCTGCGAGATAATCCACGGCATTGAGGACGGCAAGTATACATACACATTTGATAATGTAAAGATGTTCTCAAATCTTCCCAAATAAGGACTGCCATAGTCGGCGCAGAAAGTCGCTTTTTTGCCCGCTTGCAGTACCCTTGTACAGCTTTATACAGTTAAACCGGCCTATGGTTCATAGGTCGGTTTTTATGTTATTGCAAGGCCCCCTTTATCTGTTTCGGGTAATTGGGATTTGCAGAGCAGTTGCAAGAGGTACACCATAGAGGTGAGCTTTGTTCGCCAGCAAAATGCAGCGACTGACAAATATTGAACCGTGTAGGGGCGGATATTATCCGCCCGCGGTTTCTGCAGTAGCTTGCGGATATTCACTTTGTAGGGGTAGGCGACTCGACGACCCTTTGACGCGTTAGCGTCACTGGAAATCTGTATATTTCGCCCGTGTCGTGTAATGCGCCTTCTGCTTGCGGCTTGCCCTC
>OHPV01001204.1_pt1 | contig 11888 bp, 9 predicted proteins | sample 1577781 | NCBI WGS metagenome assembly OHPV01 (sample SAMEA3879518, study PRJEB24766) | human gut metagenome | biome: human-associated habitat; feature: feces | place: USA | collected 1985/1987 | reverse complement strand
AGATTGAATCCAATACATCTGGTTTTGAATTTGAGAAATCATCGATCACGACAACGTTATAACCACTTTCTAATAATTCAACACAAATATGACTACCAATATATCCGGTTCCACCTGTTACTAAAATATTCATTAGTCAATAACCTTGCAGCCACCTAATTTTCTGACTTTTAAGATATGGCAACTTCCCTTTCCAAATACTTTTTCAATTTCTTCTTTATATGTTTCTACATAGCTATTTTCAACAAAGGCCTGAATGGTTCCGGCAAAACCGCCACCATGAACACGACACACGCCATGATCTTTTAAAATCATTTCAGACATAGCTAAACCTAATGATACAGCTTGATTCTTATAGTCAAAGTCTGCATATACATTTTGAAGGAATTTATAACTTGAATTTCCTGATTCTTGAATCAATGTTTTGAATCCTTCAAAATCATCCTTGTTTAATCTTTCTACGATTGTATTAACACGTCTATTTTCATTGAAGAAATGGATAGCTCTTAAGATGGCGCGATCATTATTTAAAGCCGTTCTTAAGTTTGCGATATTTGCGTAGAACTCATTTTCATCCACTTCACGAAGAACTTCCTTACCAAAATAGTGAGCTACCTCTTTCATTTCTTGTGGTACAGCACCATAGGCATCTGTTAAATCGGCATGACTTCCCTTTGTATCTACAATGCATAAACTGTGATCGTATTTTGAGAAATCAACATTCACACTATTTACAATTGGATTTGAAGTATCTTTAAAGTCAATTGAAATAAGCCCACCAACAGCACATGCACATTGATCCATCAATCCACATGGTTTTCCAAAGTATACGTTTTCAGCATATTGACCTACTTTAGCGATCGTTACCATATCGATCTTCATATCATTGTATAATCCATCAATAATTGTACCAATAATAGATTCAAATGCTGCAGAACTTGATAGTCCAGCCCCCATTAATACATCACTTGTAATGAAAGCTTTGAATCCACCAACGTTATAGCCTAATTCTTTTAATTTAGAAACGACTCCACGAATCAAAGCTTCACTTGTTCCAATTTCATCTTCTTTTTTGTCTAAATCATTTAAATCAATTGGTTTGATGTCAAAGTCATCTGAAATCACTTTAATGACATGATCTTGTTTAGATACAATTCCAATCGCATCTAAGTTGATTGATCCTGCAAGCACACAACCATGTTGGTGGTCTGTGTGATTTCCTGAGATTTCACTTCTTCCAGCCGCACTATAAATGCTCACTTCATCATCTCCAAATAAAGTTTGATATTTATCCAATGCAGCTGCATAACGTTGTTTTTGATAGTCTAATAAACTTGAATCTGCATATAGATCTTCAATTAATGCATCATATTTACCTGATAATACTTGTTCTTTAATTTCTGTTGTTTTCATTTTCTTACCTCAAATGTATATGTTGTTTCTTCTTCAAATACTTGTCCTGCTTTTAATAAAACTTTTGGATTCTCTTCTTTATGAATCGAATCGGCGATATAGCTTGTTTCAATACACAATCCATCTTGCGGATGCATAATCTTTCCATATTTATCTGTCTGTCCATCTAAATAGTTCGCACTATAAATTTGTGCCGTTGGATATGTTGTGGATACTTTTAATTCAATACCACTTAATGGACTATATAGACATACTTGATTTTCCTTTGTATCAAATACATATGGATGATCATAACCTCTTGCGATGATTAATTGTTCATCCTCTGAATGAATAAAATCTCCAATTCTTTTTTCTGTATTAAAATCAAATGCAGTCTCTTTAACATCTTTTAATTCACCTGTATATAATCCATCTGGATCTACGCAGCCAAATTTAGATGCCAAAATTCGTAACGTATGATCATCAATATTCGATGCATGTCCATTCAAATTGAAATAGCCATGGTTTGTGATATTGATCAACGTATCTTTGTCGCTAACTCCACTATATTGAATATGAAGACTTGGTCCATCCAACCAATAGATCGCATAGAAATCTAATGTTCCAGGATAGCCTTCTTCGCCATCTTTTGATACATAGTGGAATTTAACGCCATCTTCAATTAAAGAATAATCAAATACTTTATAAGAGAATCCCTCAATGCCTCCATGTAATGAGTTTGGCCCATTATTGATAGGTACATGATATTCTGTACCATTTATTGTGAATGTTCCTTTTTCAATACGATTACATACTCGTCCTACTAAGGCATTTAAATAAGTTCCATCTCGTTTTTGATAGTCACTTACATTTTCAAATCCTAAGATACAATCACAGTCTTGATTATTCTTATCTTTCGTTACAATCTTTAAAAGAGTACAACCAAAGTTTGTGACTTCTACAGTTAAATGTGAATTGGAAATCGATAATACATCAATTCCATTTTCTAATCTTTCTTTTATTTCTACCATAATGTCTTCACAAATCGGCTAAAGCCGTCCATCCCTTCATCATCCATTTTATATACACCGGCATTCTCTAATACAGATACGAATTTCTTTGTGACTTCCATCTCCATGAATGTATCCACATTTGTATAAGAGCATGTCTTTAAGTATTCATACCAGTCTTTATGTTTTTCAAGTTCTGGATAAGAATCAAAATCAGCTTTTCCAGATAAACATAATTTAATTTCTTCTAACTCCGTCTTTAATCGTGCTGGCAAAATCGCCAATCCCATAACTTCAATCAAACCAATATTTTCTTTTTTAATATGGTGATGCTGAGAGTGAGGATGGAAGATACCTAATGGATATTCTTCTGTAGTACGATTATTTCGTAAAACTACATCCATTTGATATTTGCCATCTTTCTTTCTTACAATTGGCGTTACTGTATTGTGACGAACACCATCTTCATTGGCGATGATATCTAAACTTTCATCATTATATGTACACCATGTTTCAAAGATTTTAGTAGCTAGATCCAATACGTTTTCTTTCGATTCAGATGTTAACCGAAGTGTTGATAGTGGCCAGTAAAGCATATCCACTTGTACATCCTTATATGTATAGCTCTTAACAACTTTTGCGTCTTCCATTGGAAAATGGTGTCTTCCACCTTGATAGTGATCATGAGTTAAAATCGATCCACCAACGATAGGAAGATCTGCATTGCTTCCAATCATATAGTGTGGGAATTTATCAATAAATGCGAATAAATGCTCAAATGTAGAACGATCCATCTTCATTGGTGTATGTTCACTATTAAATACAATACAGTGCTCATTGTAGTACACATATGGTGAATATTGTAAATTGTATGTATGTCCATTTAAATCTAATGGAATAATACGATGTGTTTGTCTAGCTGGATGATTTAAGTTTCCGGCAAAGCCAACATTTTCCTTACATAATAAACATGCAGGATATGAAGTGCTTACGGCATTTTTAGCTTTAGCAATTTCCTTTGGATCTTTTTCTGGTTTTGACAAGTTGATCGTAATTTGAATATCGCCATATTTACAGAAATGTGCAAAACTGATATTCTTATCAATTCTTGATTTACGGATATAGTTTGAATCAATGCTTAACTTATAAAAGTAATCTGTTGCATCTTTAGGATTCAAAGAATATAAACTTTTAAAAGTATTCACAACTTCACTCGGTCTAGGCATTACACAATTCATAATGCGCGTATCTAATAAATCTTTCTCAGTTACAGTATCTTGAATCATACCTTTTTCAACTACATAATCTAACATGAAATCTAAAATCTCATAGATAGAACAGTCTTCTACTTTTTCTCTTTTAAATTCATAGATACCAAATAGGTCAATCAATAAATTTGCCGAATAATCATAATCATAATCTTCAATCATTCCATTTTTTAGAGCATACTCTAATAACTGGTTAATTTTTGTGTTCATTTGTTCTCCTTATATATAAACAAAATCAATCATTTTTATCACAGTCAAATCCTTTTTCCAACTACATTACCCACAAAAATAATGATCAATTATTCATTTATTTATATACGGCTCATCATCAATATTTTGCAGATACGGTTATAAATGTAAGATTTGCCCATTTAACTTTAGTGTAAGCGTTTTCTTTATCTATGTCAACATATTCAAACAACAATTTAAACACAGATGTTAGATTTAGGTTTCAAATAATGATTGTTTGTTTGTTTTTGTTTATTTTATGTTTTATTTATACAAAAAGCCACTCTGGCATGAATGGCTCTTATTTAAAATTCTCAAAAGAATCAATCACTTGTGTAACTCCAGGAAGCTTTTCGTATTCTTCTTTTTTATTGGCAGAATCCACAACCACAATATTATGACATCCTGCTTTATAAGCATTTGAAATTCCACTAACACTATCTTCGATAATTAAACAATCTTGAATATCCACTCCAATATTATTAGCTGCCTTTTTAAACATGGCGACTTTATTTTCATACGATCCATCATCATAGACAATCATAGATGGCTCAATCCATTTGTCTAGATGAAATGATTCGACAAAGAAATCAATATTAGGTTTGATAGATGCGGATGCGATTGTGAATGGAATATTTGATTCTTTTAAATAATCAAAATATGCTTCAGCTCCCTTTACTAAATGAAATGTTGCCTGATCCTCTTTACAAAATTGGCGATAATATTCTTCTTTTAACTGCGAATATTTTTCCATTTCGGATGGATCACACTTCCCACCAAACATATATTCAACAACCTTATTATTAGGCACTCCATTAATATGTTCATGAAGTTCTTCTTCATCAATTCCATGATGACGAATATCTTGTGATATTTTTGACCATGCCAAAATATGTTTTGGATTGTCAAAAAACAATGTTCCATTAAAATCAAATATTACGCCTTTGTATCTTTTCATTACTAAACCTCTTTAGTTTCAGAAACACGCTTATACCAATATGCACTTGCCTTTGGATAACGTTTTTGTGTTTCATAATCTACATAGAACAAGCCATAACGCTTATTATATCCATTTGTCCATGAGAACATGTCCATTAGTGACCAGACAAAATATCCTTTTACATTAACTCCTGCTTCAATTGCCTTTAATGTGAATTCTAAATGTCTACGAATAAAGTCAATACGTGGTTCATCATCAATGATTCCATCCACAAAATCATCTTTATATCCCATACCATTTTCTGTGATATAGATTGCTTTATAGTTTGGATATTGTTGACGAATACGCACCAACATATCAAACATACTTTCTGGATGAATCAACCAATCCCAGTCCGTACGAGGAATGCCTTCCTTTTCCATTCTTCGTCCAACGTTTTTTAAACAGAATCTAGAAGTTCCCTTCTCTCCTGTTCCATTATGATGAATATCATTTTCTCCTTCGTAATGTTGAATAAAACGAGATTGATAATAATTCATACCCATATAGTCATTTAATAATGCAGCTTGTTTCAACACATCAAAATCTTCATCTAACAATTCTAACGTACCATTATTTATACTAACTAAACGATTCACGATTTCCATGGTTTCTGTTGAATAATATCCTTTAAATGTTGCATCCAACAAGAATTGATTTTGAAGTACATCCTCATTTTTTGCAGTTTGAATATCATCCAAATTATTTTCATCAAATGGATATTTATATTCTAAAGACTGTACAACACCTATCTTTCCATTATATCCTGCCTTTTTGTATTCCAATACTGCCAAGGCATGCGCCACCATCATATTGTGCATAATCTGGAATGCTTTCGTCATATTGTATTTTTCGCCATTCGGGAAAGTTCCCTCAATATATGTGTTTGTGGCAACCGCCCAGATTTCATTGAATGTAAACCAGTATGTTACTTCGTTTTTGTATTCTTCAAAACAATATTTTGAAAATTCTACGAAAGCATCGATTGTATCTCGATTTAAAAAATCGCCTTTTTGGTAAAGTGTATCTGGAGTATCAAAATGATGCAATGTCACAAATGGCTCTACATTGTTTTTATGACATTCTTGAAATACTCTATGATAGAAATCAACCCCTTCCTGGTTGATTCTTCCAGTTCCTTCCGGAAAGATTCTAGCCCAAGATATAGAGATACGAATTCCATTGACGCCAAACATGTTACATAGTTTTAAATCTTGTCCATATTGATGATAGAAATCACTGGCTGGATCCGCTTTAAAACGTCCTTGTTTGGCAAGAAAATCATCCCAAGATACTTTTCCTTTACCGTATTCTAGAGTGCTACCTTCGCATTGATATGCGGCAGTAGCGCCTCCGAAAATAAAATCATCCGAAAATTTCATACATTTATCCTTCCTTTACTTGTTCACAAATAAATTCAACGGCACCTTTTGGATCACGAGTTAATTTAATATATTGTGCACCTTTTGTTGCGACAACTTTAGTACCGTATTTAGAAGCATCCTGTTGTACTTCTTCTAAATGCGATTGTACTTGTGGTGATAATACAACAATGTCATAATCTTTCAAAATATCATAATGCGAACCATATGCACTTGCGGTTGCATCAATCGGTAAGTTTTCAATTTCTGCTCCTTCTTTAACGGCATTGGCAAACATTGCTGATGTTCCAGCACCTACACATAATACTAATACATTAATATTTTTATTTAAACTTAAAGGTTGAACTTCTTTAGTTTCTTCTTTTTCAACTTGTTCTTCTAAAGCATCCAATGCTTCTTTTTCTTTTTCTTCTTCTAATAAAGTTGCATCATACGCCTTAATAAATGGCAAGTAAACAATTCCGTCTACAACAATTAATACAACAGCTAATACAACAGCTAATAAACTAATTCCTGTACCTAAGATCAATCCAATTGGAGCTGGTGTCGCCCATGGTAATACGTAGATAAATGAATTCATTTTTAATACGTCCACAAAGAATTTGAACAATGATACGTTGATCATTGGAGTAATCAAGAATGGAATGAAGAAATATGGATTCAATACAATTGGTGTAGCGAATAACAATGGTTCATTTACTGCAAAACATACTGGAACAAATGTTGTCTTACCAACAGCTTTTAATTGTTTCGATTTTGCGAACAACATGAATAAGAATGGTACTACAAGGGTAGCTCCAGTTCCTCCCATTGTTCCTACGAAGTTTCCAAGTCCTACAGTTAATACGTTAGAGGCTTGTTCACCTGTTTTGAATAGTGCTAAGTTCGCATCTACATTGGCATAAATAATAGCTGCAATAGCTGGTTCTACAATACTTGGTCCGTGTACACCTACAAACCAGAACAATGCCATAGCACCCCAAATAATACAGATTCCTAAATATCCATCGGCAGCTGTAAATAATGGTTGAAGCAATGTGATAATAGCTTCGGCAAAAGTATAATTAAATGCAGTTCTACATGCCACATCAATCAATACACATACTAAAACTGAGAATGAGAATGGGAATACATCTCTAAACATTTGAGAAATAGTTCCCGGCACTTCTTTTGGCATGTGAATTGTAACATCTTTAATAACACAGAATTTATACATATTTACTGTAATGAATGCAGAAATAAATGATGCTAGTAAACCTTTTGTTCCTAAATATGTAGTTGAGATACCGCCATCTACATTTGAAACAGCTAACAACATAAATCCAACAATACTTGCCAACATAACACTTGTTGTATTAATGACTTTGTTTTTAGGCATTCTACGATTCATACTTTCAGCTAAGCAACGAGCTGTAGTTGCCGCAACCAACAAACCAACAACACCCATTGAATAGTTATATACTTTCCATAACCAGTCAGATACTGTAGCTGGTAATACAATTCCAAAGATTTCTGGAATCGATGCAGCTAGAATAAATACACTTGAAAATAGAATGGCTGGCATTGCAGTTAAGAAACCATCACGAACAGCTCCTAAATAAATATTTTGCGCAATCTTATCAAAGAAAGGTTTTCCTTTTTCAATTTGCTTAATAACCCCGTTTAACATTATTTGCTTCCTCTTTCTTCATATAAATTAATAAAATCATCTACAATATCACGCAATAAAATCGTTGTCATCAAATGATCTTGACCATGAATGAAAATGAATCCCATTTCCATGTCTTCTCCTCTAGCCTCTTGTTGTAAGATCTTTGTTTGAGACTGATGTGCCAAATTAATATTTTCATCGGCTTCTTTTAATTTCTCCTCAACGTGTTCAAAATTACCCGCACGCATTTCTTTCAACAATGATAACAATGTACTTCTTGCATCTCCTGAATATGCAACTATTTCAAATCCAACCATACTTAACTCATCTTTAGTCATTTTCTTTTCTCCTTTTACGATGTGGCCTTATCGTTTACATCATTAGTGTAAGCGTTTTCCAATCAATTGCCAACACTTTCAAACATATTTTAACACTTTTTTAAACATTTTAAAACATTTATGTAAATATTAAGTGATTTTTTAACAAATTATGTTTGTTTTTGTTTGTTTTGTGTTGACTAAATATATTTGAAATGGTATCTTTTAACATAGAAGAGGATATCAATATGTTAAAAAAAGAACGTTTAGTTAAAATAGCACAAAAAGTAAATCAAAATGGAATCATAACAATCCAAGAAATCATGGACGAATTAGGCGTGTCCGATATGACAGCTCGAAGAGATTTGGATGAATTAGAAAAATCCGGAAAATTATTAAGAGTTCATGGAGGTGCGCAAAGCCTTTCTTTTTCAATGGACCACGAATTGAGTCACATTGAAAAATCATCGGTTCAAATTGAAGAAAAAAAGAGAATTGCCCATAAAGCTGCAACTCTCATTTCAGAAGGTGAATCCATATTTTTAGGTCCAGGAACAACCATTCAATTTCTAGCCGAACAATTGACCGGCAGAAACATTCGTGTTATCACAAATAGTCTAGCCGTATTTAATATCTTAGTGAATCATGCTCCTACAGAAGTTATCCTTACAGGTGGTGATTACAGAGATAACACAAATACTTTTGTAGGTCCCATCACAAATTTAGTATTGGGTAAATTAAAATATAATAAAGCCTTTATTAGCTGTAACGGAATCTACAATTCATCCATCACAACCTATTCATTAGAAGAAGGAGAGTCTCAACAAATCGCATTAGATAATTCTAAAAATAAATATCTATTGGCGGATAATAAAAAATTCAATCGTGCTGACTTCTATATTTATTATGACCTGTTTAACTTTGATACATTGATTACAGACAATGCCATCGATGAAGAAGTATTAGCACACTACAAGCAATATGTACAAATCGAAAAAGTTTAAAAAAAGAGGCATTTTATTTTGCCTCTTTATTCTTCATCATCATCCACACGTTTAAAGATTTTTTTCTTTTGTTTAGCCGTATGCTGTTCCAATGTATTCCAATCCGTATCCAATTCTTCTTCGCTTTCAGAAGTATCACAGAAGTCTTTACTTCTTTCATTTGCACGAATTTCTCGAACTCTTAATTTTGATTTTAATTCACGAGCTCTCTTCTTTGATTTTCTAAGCATTCTTCCATACATACAGAATACAATAAATGAAATTAAGAATAGGCCTGCACATAAGGCGATTCCTGCTAAATAGCCTTGGAAATACACTTGTAATAGTCCTGTCACAACGCAACATGCCATACAAATAAACACTAAGAACATTGTTGAGCGACATGAACTTGAATATTTCTTAAAGAAACGGAATTTTTCTGAATCATTATCAATTTCTTTACGATATTCTCCATCTTCTTCTTCGTTTCTAAAAGTAAACCAACCCGCATCACTTTTCTTTTTACCATCTGATTTAGAAACCAATTTCCAACCATCCGCTTCCCACTGACGCCATTGATCTGCATCTGGCTCATCCACAAAATAGTTCATTGAATAATAATACGTTTTTGGTTGACCTTTTCTAAAATAATATTTCTTTCCTTCATGACGAACAAAGTGATATCCTTCATTTGATTTTCTTTGAAGATATCCTTCTATTTTTGGATATTCCGCATATAAGAAGCTTTTTCTTTCTTCATAAAGATTTTCATCTTCATCTTCCTCGTCATACTCATCATCATAAATATCTTCTTCACTCAAAACTGGAGTTGATTCTTCTTCAACAAGTTCAGATGTTTTTTCTTCTTCAACTGGATTTACATTAAAAGCCTTTAATTCATTTTCAATCGATTCCGTGGTAAAATTCTCATCTGCATCAATGGTTTCAACAACCACTTTTTTTGCTTCTTCAACCTCCACTTTTTCAGCACGCTTACCCATCACAGGTTCTACTGTATGCTTTTCAATAGGTGCCGCTACTTCTTCAATGGAAGTATTTGGTGTAATATCAACGGATTCACTCACCTCATCATCAAATATATTTTCATTGATTTTCACATGTGTTTTTGCACTTCTTTTTCCAAATAATGTCTTCTTTTCTGGCTCTTCATCAATATGGAAAATATTTTCTGCATTAAAACCTTTCAATTCAGGTTCATGTATATCTAAAGATTTAATACGATCCGTTCTTTTTAACTGTCTAAGTTCTTCTAAAGCACTGGGATTCTTTTCATTTTCATTTGCCATAAATATCCCTCCAACTCTACTATTGTACTAATTTAATGTATATCCGTCAAACTCTGTTGTGTATTTACCATTCTTAAAAATAAAGATTTTTTCACCATTTTTTAATGTCGCCTCAATCGATAAATCACTTGTTCCTACCATAAAATCAACATGCGCAAAAGATTGATTCATACCATGTTCCAACAATTCTTCTTCACTCATATTTAAACCATTTTCAATACATTCATTGTAGCTTGCGCCTAACGCAAAATGACAAGAAGCATTTTCATCAATCAATGTTTCATAGAACAAAGTATCCATTGCACTGATTGGGGATCCATAAGGAACCAAGGCAATCTCACCAAGATATTTAGATCCCTCATCCGTTTCTAGAATACTTGTCAAAACTTCTTTTCCTTCTTTAGCGTCATAATCAACAACTTGACCATCCTTAAATTCAAACCAGAAATCTTTTACAACAGCCCCATTATAAGCTAGTGGTAAAGCACTATATAATTTACCATTTAAACCCGTCTTTTTTGGTGCCGAGAAAATTTCTTCTGTAGGAATATTTGGGAAATAGTTATTGCCATTATCTAAGAATGAACCTCCACCCGCAAATACGTAACCTTCTGGAAGTTCAACTATTAAATCCGTTCCTAAAGAATTTGTATAATGAACACTTTCAATATCCAAATGATTCAAAATATGAACTCGCTTATCAAAAGAAGCACGATGCTCATTCCAGTTTTCATTGGCATCCTTTTCGTCTACACGACTCATTTTTAATACGGCATTCCATAAATCAGATAATGCATCTTCTGATTCTGGATATACCTTTTTAGCCCAAGCCATAGTTGGAACACTGGCCACACACCATGCTGCATGCATATAATCTAATTTATCACGATATGGCTGTGTCATTCCTCTTAATTTTTTACTAAAATTTGACATTTGTTTAGGATCTACACCCTTCATTCCATCTGGATCTTCTCCAACTAAACTCAAATAACAAGCCCCTTTTTCAGCTGTTTCATTATGAAATAAAGCTTCATAATCATAAGGCATACAATTGCCTGATAAATAACGCATACGATTGATTTCATCATCACTGTAACGTACAATGACATCTTTTGCGCCTACTTCAAAACATGATTTCACAATCAAACGAACAAATTCATTCATTTCTACATTGGCACGTACAACTACTATTTGGCCTTTTTGAACATTCAAACCTGAACGAACAATTAAGTCTGCATATTTTTCTTTTAAATTCATTTTATTTTCCTCGATTCTTGCACCTATTATACCAAAAGAAAGAGCACCTTTCGATGCTCTTATTTAGAATATATAAAACTGGATAGGGATAAATCAACCTTTAAAAGTCATAGG
>OHPV01001202.1_pt1 | contig 11920 bp, 8 predicted proteins | sample 1577781 | NCBI WGS metagenome assembly OHPV01 (sample SAMEA3879518, study PRJEB24766) | human gut metagenome | biome: human-associated habitat; feature: feces | place: USA | collected 1985/1987 | reverse complement strand
GTTTTCCCCGAAAGATCGAAGCAGAAGTGCCGGAACCGGCCAAAGCGGCACCGCTTCCAAAGGATTGCAAAACAACGGAAGACCTGTTCCTCTATGGACTGCATGTGGAACAATACCGGCATGCCACGTATCATGCGGAGGATTACTATCTGGAGGGTCTGCGCAGGGATCCGGCGGATATCCGGTTGAACAACGCTTACGGAAGATGTCTGCTTCGAAACTGTGATTTTGCAGGGGCGGAAAAGTATTTTCGTAAGGCGGTGGAGAAAGCCATCCGTTCCAATCCGAATCCCTATGATTACGAACCGTACTATAATCTGGGGCTTGCCCTGAAGTATCAGGGGAAGACGAAAGAAGCTTACGATGCATTTTATAAGGCTGTCTGGGGCGGCAGCTTTCAGGCACCCGGATTCTATGAACTGGCCTGTCTGGATGTCAAAGAAGGAAGATTCGCAGAAGCTCTCGAGCATGTAAACGAATCGATTCTCAGACAGTATCATTGCATGAAAGCCAGAGCCCTGAAAGAAAATCTTTTGAAGAAACTGGGAAGAGGGGAGGAAGCTGCGGACTTACACAGAGAAAGCCTGGGAATAGATCCGCTCTATGACAGACAGCCGGAAAAAATAAATCATAACACTCTGCTGGAACTGATGATCGATCTCTATGAGGCAGGAGACTACACGCAGGGAATTGCCCTTGCCGAAAAATGGGTGGAACAGAAATCCGCCAAGGGGGAGAACATTTACCCGCTGGTATATTATTATATTGCTTACGGATATGACAACCTGCCCGGTGCGCAAGCTGCCGGACCGGCAGAACATTATGCGGCATTGGGAGAAAAAGCTGCAGCCGACGGCTGCTTCCCTCACAGAACGGAAGATTATATCGTGCTGAAGCGTCTGGCAGCAGAATACGACCTTGGCATGGCGTATTATTATCTGGGCTGCCTGCTCTATGACAAGAGAGTGTATGGAGAAGCCGTGGCGGACTATGAAAAGGCGGCGCTTAAATACCCGGAGTTCCCTACGGTTCACAGAAACCTGGCGCTGGCATATTACAATGTGAAAAAGCAGCCGCAGAGAGCATATGAGGAATTGACAAAGGCCTTTGCACTGGATGAGACAGATGCAAGAGTTTATCTGGAACTGGATCAGCTAAAGAAACGTCTGAATATCTCCATGAAGGAACGACTGAGCGATATGGATAAACATTTTGTGCTGGTGAAAAGCAGGGATGATCTGTATCTGGAATATGTGACACTGATGAACACCCTGGGAGAAAACGCAAAGGCGCTTGTCCTGATCGAAGCAAGGCAGTTCCACCAGTGGGAAGGCGGCGAAGGCAAGGTGGCAGCACAATACCTGACCGCCCTGCATCAGTTGGCAAAAGCGGCTGTGGTAAAAGGGGACTATGCAGAGGCAAAGTCACTCCTTCTGCGGGCAGTTGGGGAATACCCACACAATCTGGGAGAAGGAAAACTGGAGTCGGCACAGGAAAACAATCTGTACTATCTGCTGGGGCTGGTGCAGGAAAAACTGGGAGAGACAGAGGATGCGTTAGACTGCCTGACAAAAGCCTGTCACGGAGAGTCGGAGCCGGTGGGCATGATGTATTACAACGATCAGCCGCCCGAAATGATCTATTATCAGGGGCTGGCGTACCGAAAGCTTGGTGACGAAGAACAGGCAGTACAGAGATTCTGCAAACTGGTAGACTATGGCAAAGAGCATATAGGCGATGAGATAAAGATAGATTATTTTGCGGTATCTCTACCGGATCTGCTGATCTTTGAGGAAAACCTGAATGAGCGGAATCGGAAGCATTGTCTGTTTATGATGAGCCTGGGACTGCGGGGGCTGGGACAGACGGACGAAGCAAAAGCCTGCGCGGAAGAACTGCTTTCCATGGACAATGCACACCAGGGAATCCGGGTACATGATCTGTAATCACGCATAAAAAGAAATTTTTGATAGATTTTACTGGAAAAGGACATTCAAATGAAAAAGGAAATCTATAGCTATAACAGCGAATACTTAACCTGCAACGGCAGTCCAATCCTGCCAATCATGGGAGAGTTCCATTTCTCCCGTTACCCGGAAAAGGAGTGGAGATCTGCCCTGGAGAATATGAAACTGGGCGGAGTGGAGATCACAGCCACTTATGTCTTCTGGATCCATCATGAGGAAGCGGAACGAGAATGGGATTTTTCCGAAAGGAGGAACCTGAAAGCCTTTCTTAACTGCTGTCGGGAAGTGGGAATGAAGGTATGGCTCCGCATCGGTCCGTGGGCCCATGGAGAGTGCAGAAACGGAGGCTTCCCGGACTGGCTGGTGGAGAAGGAAAGACGGGGAGAACTGACTTTGCGGACGGACGATCCACAGTATCTGAGATATGTCGATGTCTTTTTTACCAAAATCGCAGAGCTGGCGGACGGGTATATGCATAAGGACGGCGGTCCGGTCATCGGTATACAGATCGAGAATGAATACGGACATGCCGGCGGTCCCTCCGACAGGGAAGAGGGTATGGCCGGTGCTGGGCGGGTATGTGGATGCCCCGTGGGCAAATCATACCCATGAACTTGCGGCAAGTGAGAATTTCCTGTTCCAGCCTTTTCACGATGATGCCAATATTGCTTCGGATTTTTCTGAGGGTCAGAGCGGTTTTACCTTTGATGCCGCGGAATTCCCTTATCTCACAGCGGAGCTGGGAGGGGGACTGCAGGTAACGGCACACAGGCGCACTTACCCGTATCCGGAGGACATCGAGGCACAGACGATCTGTATGCTGGGAGCCGGGGCAAATCTGATCGGATATTATATGTATCACGGCGGCGTGAATCCCGACGGGAAATATTCCACCCTGCAGGAGTCGAAAGCTACCGGCTATGCCAATGACCTTCCGGTGAAAAGCTATGATTTCCAGACCTGCCTGCGGGAGAACGGACTGCCGTCGGAAAGCTATTACAGACTGCGGAAACACCATGCTTTTATCAAAAATACAGAAGAACTGCTGGCACCGGCAAAGGTGTACCTGCCGGATAATATCTCCGAGCCTGCGAGTGCGGAGGACATGGAGACGCTGCGGGCAGCCTTCCGTTATAATAAAACGGCGGACTGCGGGTTCTTATTTATCAATAATCACCAGAGAAAACGGAAAATGACGGAGAAACAGATCACACCGGAAAAGCCATTACAGTTTACGGTGACAGATGTTGAAGGAATACAGAGGCAGATTATTTTCGACCGGATTCATGTGCGGACGGATGCGATTCTGGTGCTGCCTTACAATCTGCCGGTGATAATACGGGGAGAGCAGTTCAGACTTCGGAAAACCAATGCCTCTTATCTGGGATGCTTTGGCGGAACTTATTATTTCTATACGGATGAGAAGCCGGAGGATATTTATTTCGAGTGGAGTGATGGCAATGATCATGCGGAAGCGGTAAGGATCCTTACCATACACGATGCGGAGCATTTTTGTTATGCGCAGGAAGGGGCAGATGAAAAGGGCAAGGTGAGTCTGCTGCCGGATCTGCACTTTGCGGAAGCCGGTAAGGTGCGGATCGCGGATGCCGGACAGGCAGTGGAAAGCATCTGGAACGTATATGGTCAAACAGAACCGAACGTCTATGAATTAACCTTGGAATATGAGTATCACCCGGCGGATGCACTGTCTGGCGATGTCTGGCTGGAACTGGACTTTGGCGGGGACTGCGCACGCTTGTATCAGGACGGAAAACTGATTGACGACTGGTTCTCCAATGGTGAACTATGGCGTGTGGCTCTGAAACGCTACGGCTGCCCGACACAACTGACCCTGGAACTGGATCCTTTCAAACCGGATGTCTATTATGATCTGCCGCCGAAGCGGGAGAACCGTCTGGCAGGGGCGAGACTGCTGCGGTTAAGTTGACCGGAACCCGGTTTGGCAGGACTCACTTTGGAAACAGAAGGATAGAAAAGAGGATACAGATATGAAAGACATGACACAGGGAAAACCGTTAAAGTTGATCATCGGCTTCGCCATACCGATGCTGATCGGCAATATCTTTCAGCAGGTATATAATGTGGCGGATACAGTGATCGTAGGAAGATTCTTGGGAGAGAGCGCGCTGGCGGGCGTGGGAAGCACGGGAACGCTGACCTATTTTCTGCTGGCACTGGTCAGCGGCATGTGTAACGGCGCAGGACTGGTGGTTGCGCAGTGTTTCGGCTGCGGGAATAAAGAGCGTCTGGCGAAGACGGTGACAGCACTGATCTGGGTGGCGGGAGTGCTGACCTGTATCATGTCACTGATCGGTATTTTCGGTGCGGAATTTTTCCTGCGGCTTTTAAGCGTGCCGGAAAATGTTATCGGCTATTCTACTACGTATCTGCATATCATTTATACTTTTGTTTTCGGCAGTGTGGTCTACAACGGCTGTGCGGCGATCTTAAACAGTGTGGGGGATTCGAAGACTCCGCTGCGGGCGGTGATCGCTTCCTCGGTAGTGAACATCGTGTTTGACCTGTTTTTCATCATTGTGTGTAAGATGGGAGTAGCGGGAGCAGCTTATGCGACGATTCTGGCACAGTGTACTTCGGCGGTGATCTGTTTTGTGAAAGTAAGACAAGTGAGAGAAGAGATCGGATTATCTCTGATGAAATGGAAACCGGAAGTCCATTATATTCAGCTGGTGGTGAAGACCGGATTCCCGGCGGCATTCCAGTCCTGCATGATCGCACTGGGCGGAATGAGCGTCCAGAGACTGGTGAATTCCTTCGGATCCTCTACCATGGCGGCCTATGTGGCGGCGAACCGTGTGGACAGCGTGGCGATCCAGGTCATTGTCTCCGTCGGAACGGCATTGTCGGTATTTACCGGGCAGAATATTGCGAAGAATCAATATGACCGGATCCGGGAAGCCCTCTATAAGACGCTGGCGGTCATGGTGGGAGCCAGCGTCTGTATTGCGACACTGGTGCTGATCTTCCGGGTACAGCTGATGAGCCTGTTCCTGGATGCCGGCGAATCGGCAGAAGCCATCGGCATCGGCTGCACCTATCTGACCATTATCGGCGTGGCTTATGTGATCGCGGGGGTGATGCAGAGCTACCAGAATGTGATCCGGGGAGCCGGAGACGTCAATACCTGTATGGTAGCGGGACTGACGGAGCTGTCCGGCAGGATCGTGTTCGCGTATCTATTGTCCGGAACCCTGGGCGTCACGGGAATCTGGATCGCCACTCCTCTGTCCTGGAGTTGTGGCTGTGTGATTCCGGTGATCCGGTATTATTCCGGCAAATGGAAGCACAAGAGGCTGGCCTGATGACCGGAGTGGCCGGAACACAGAGGGGCTATTCCGGCCGCATCCATCCGGCAAATTCCAGAATGGACTGGTTCTCAGCCTTTTTCTCGCTCTGCTGCATCTGCTTGCGGTATTCCCTGGGAGACATCTGCATAAGTTTGATAAAGTAGCGGTTGAAACTGGACACGGAATGGAACCCCACCATCTCGGAAATGTCCAGAATAGAGTGTTCCGTACTGCGTAACAGAATACAGGATTTTAAAATCCGGGTGTTGTTGACGTAGTCTAACGGTGAAGTTCCCATAATATCATGGAAAACCCGGCGGAAGTGCGTCGGGCTCCAGTGGCAGAGATCGGCCAGATATTCGATCGAGAACTGTTGCATATAATTTTTCTCAATATATTCCAGAGCGGGTGAGATCACCAAAGAGTTTTCGGCGATCTCGCCTTCTTTTTTACGTTCCTGTAAGGCCAGTATTTCAAGAGAGTCCGGTTTGGCCGTGTCGGGATTGACACCGCCGAGACTTTCGATCCGGTACAATTCAATATAAAGGGAGCATAACAGGCTTCTGGCACTGATCTGATAGCAGGGATTCTGCTCTTCCAGCTCGTGGATGATATGAGATACCAGATAGTTGATGTGGGGAAAAGCCTCTTTGCTGAAAATATAACGGAATGCTGGGAAACCGTCCGTGGACAGGTCGTAATTTTTCCAGGAGGCGGGGAGGAGATTGCGGAACAATTCCTTCGGATCCAGGAAAAGATAAGACCAGTGGCTTTTCGTGCCTGGTGCACTGTAAGTGGTATGTGGAACATTGCGGGGAAGAACGGTGACATCTCCGGCATGGAAAGTCTGTTTTTCTCCGTTGATCTCCAGCGTACCGCTGTCGGAATGACAGATCCCAATCTCCAGACAGTTATGAAAATGAAGGCTTCCGCTGGGAATATCGGAAATCTTCCAATAATCACCGGACAGAAGCAGTACCGGGAAGTGTGTTGGCAGATAATAACTTCGGTATTCTGTGACAGCTCGTTTGGATTTCGCCATAGTGTGCCTCCTGTTCCAGAGTTTTCTGAATAGCTTTGTGCATCCTGTATGATGATGCAACGGAAAGACATGCTGCAGTAGAAATAATGTCTATACATTATATATAACAATTAAAATGGATAAAATCAACCATTATGTTGCGAAAATGACTTTTTTAGGGTTGGCAATGTTTCCGTGGAAGAGATTAAAAAAGGCTAAAAATACCGTGAAACAGCGAATCCTACAGCAAAAACGCTCCAAAATTCACGCAAAATTTACGAAAATGCAACGAAACTTCAATACTTACGAAAAACGACCATGATCTATAATGATCGTTTTTGCATAGTTTTTTATAATGATTGATTAGAAAAATATGACAACATGTATGATAATGTACTTACAAAGTTACAAAAAGTGTACAAAGTGACGAGAAAATATAGCTGACACTTGAGGAGGTTCGACATGGCGAAGAAGAATGCAGCCAATGTGGTGGGAGTGAAAACGAAAACCACGTGGAAACAAGCTTTTAAAAGAGACTGGCAATTGTATCTGCTGTTACTGCTTCCACTGATTATGGTATTTGTATTCAGTTACGGAGCATACCCGGGATTGCGGATGGCCTTTATGGATTATAAACCGGCGAAGGGATATGCAGGCAGCGAATGGGTGGGCATGAAGACATTCGTTAAGATATTCAAGGATGCCGATTTCATGAGAGCACTTCGCAACTCCATAGTGTTTAACCTGGCGGATCTGATCATCGGTTTCCCAATGCCGATCATTCTGGCACTGATCCTGAATGAATTAAGATATCCGAGATTCAAGAAAGTGTCCCAGACGATCCTGTATCTGCCGCACTTCCTTTCCTGGGCCATCATCGGAAGCGTAGCCATGACAATGTTCCGTCCGAACTCCGGTCTGGTGAACATTCTGCTGACCAACCTGGGAGTGATCTCCGAAGGAATTCCTTTCCTGAATGAGAAATGGCACTGGGCAATTACATATCTGCTGATCGGTGTATGGCAGACGATGGGATGGGGCACGATCCTCTACCTGGCAGCGATCACCGGTATCAACGGAGAATTGTACGAAGCAGCCATGATCGATGGAGCGAACCGTTGGAAGAGAATGTGGCATATCACACTTCCCGGTATCAAGAGCACAGTAGTAACACTGCTGATCCTGAACCTCGGACGTGTCATGGGAAGTAACTTAGAGCGTCTGACCGCATTAGAAAATTCACAGGTCAAGGACTTCCAGTATCAGCTGGCTGTCTACATTTACAACAAAGGTATTGGAGCCGGAAAATTCAGTGCGGCGACCGCAGTTGGTCTGTTCCAGTCATTGATCGGATTGATCCTGGTTCTGTTATCTGATAAATTCGCAAAGAAGCTTGGCGAAGACGGATTACTGTAGGAGGTGAGAGAGATGAAGAAAAAAGAAGTTAATATTAATGAAGAATCTACCTCCGCAGGCGGAGCACATGCGGTCAACAAATTCCGCATCAGTGATTTCGTCATGATGGCAGTGATCGTCATCCTCTGCGCCAGCTGTGTATTACCGTTCTTACATGTAGCAGTAAAATCCATATCCGGTAATACCGCAGTAATGTCCAAGAGCGTTTACTTCTGGCCCAAAGACATCACCTTCGATGCTTACAAGAAGGTATTTGCAGATAACTCCATGACCTACTCCATGATCTTCTCGGTGATCGTTACCGTGATCTTCACCGCTCTGGGAATGCTGGTATGTACTTGTGCCGCTTATCCTCTTTCCAAGAAGAGACTGAAGGGCAAAAAGTTACTGACTTTCCTGCTGATGGTACCGATGTACTTCAGTGCCGGCATCATTCCCAGCTACCTGTTATATCAGAAGCTGCATGTGCTGGATACCATGTGGGTGTTGATCTTACCTCTGATCTATTCCCCGTACAACATGCTGATCATGAAGAACTACTTCCAGAGTACGATTCCCGACAGCTTAGAGGAATCCGCTTTCCTGGATGGCGCAAGTAACTTCCAGATCCTGAGCAAGATCGTATTACCGCTGTCCAAACCGATCCTGGCAACGTTGTCTCTGTTCTACGCCGTAGGCCGTTGGAACTCTTACGCAGACAACATGTACTACACCAAGAGTGCTAACCTGAAGCTGATCCAGTACAAGTTATATCAGTTGGTAGCATCCGCAGCAGAAGCACAGACTTCCTCCCTGGCAGATACCGGCAGTGCGATCCAGTCCACTCCCGAAGTATTACAGGCAGCAAGTATCATGTTTGTAACAATTCCTATCATTATTATTTATCCTTTCCTGCAGAAGTACTTCGTACAGGGTACCATGATCGGAGCAGTTAAGGGCTAAAAGTTAAAAGGAACAAAACAACCAAGTTAGTTTTCCCCAAAACCGGGGGTACACATAAAACTATGTATAATTTTTAAGGAGGATTGATTTATGAAGAAGAATACTCTTCACAAGGTAATGGCAACAGCACTTGTTGGTGCTATGGCAATGAGCACTCTGACCGGATGCGGCAGCAGTGCGGACAACACAACCGCAGATGCCGGAACAAAGGAATCTGTAGCAGAGAGTTCTGCAGCAAGCACAGATGCAGGAGCATCCACAGCAGTAGCAGGTATTGACGGATGGGAGGCTTTCGCAGACAATGTTACTCTGCAGATCCCCGTATACGATCGTGGTTCTTCCGGAAACGGATGCTCTGATGTAGAGAACAACTACTGGACCAACTGGGTACAGGAGAACTTCGGTGATAAGTACAACATCACGGTAGAATATGTAGGAATTACCCGTAGCGACGTTATGACTGATTACGCTATGCTGGCAGCAAGCCAGAGCCTTCCTACCATCTGTATGGAATATGACTATGATAAGCTGGCAAGCTGGCAGGCAGACGGCTATCTGCAGACCTACGATGTAGAAGAGTTCAAGCAGATCGCTCCTACTTACTGGGAGACCATGGTAGAGCACGGCAATGATGCTTACACCAAGCTGGATGATGAAGATTATCTGGTACTCGGTTACAGACCTTACGGTAACACCACTTATACCTGGTGCACTTTCTATCGTCAGGACTGGCTGGAAGAAGCTGGCTTCTCTGAGTATCCCGTTGGCGACAACACCAAGCTGTTAGAGCTGTATGCAAAACTGGTTGAGAACGGCCATCAGTATCCTTTAAGCGGTAAGAAAGTAAGCGGCGCAGGTATTGACCAGAACTATGGTTACAGAGATTATCCTCAGGATGAGACCACATGGGCAACCACCGGTGACTACCAGATCCCCGCTCTGTCCACCGAGGCTCAGAAGAGATTCTTAAAATGGGAGAACGAGCTGTACAACGATGGTTACTACAATCCTGAGTACTATCTGAGAGATGCTTCCGAGGCAGAGGCAGACTTCATCAACGGTGAAGCATTTACCTGGACCGGATATATTTCCTCCAGCATGAACGTACTGAACTCCTTCTATGATGCTAACCCCGATGCCAAGCTGGCAGTAGCAGTGACTCCTTCCACCTGGACACAGGATGAGACCTGGGGATCTTCCGCTTCTTACAGACCCGGAACCAACTTCGGTATGATGATTGGCTTCGCTAACGATGCTACCGAGGATGAAGTAAAGGCAGCTATGATGTACCTTGAGTGGCTGAACCAGCCCGAGAATCTGTTCACTATGCAGTGGGGTATCGAAGGCGTGAACTTCAATTATGATGATAACGGCGATCCCGTAGCAGTAGCAGATCAGACCGGTCTGGCTGAGCAGCAGGGACACAACAACAACGTAGACTACTGGTGTGCAGTAACCGCAGTTAAGACCCTCGGATCTATCGAGAAAGATATCCAGGCAGTTACCCCTCAGGGTATTCCTCAGGACTTCTATGATCAGATCCTGGCTAACTACAACGGACAGGTTGCTATCTATGAAGCAGGCAAGGCTAACTCCGACTGTCTGTTCGCAACCGCTATCGATGCTGTTACCGAGTACAACCAGACGCTGTATGATCTGTATACTGAGTACCGTGACAAGCTGACCATGTGCCCTAAGGACCAGTTCGATTCTCTGTATGAAGAACTGAGCCAGAAGTACCTGGATGCAGGTTATCAGGAAGTTATCGATGAGAGACAGGCTGCTCTGGATGCAGGTAACACCACCAGACTTCAGTAAGTAAAAAGTTTTATTACAGGAAGTACATACAGCCCCCAGGCATGAATGGCTTGGGGGCTATATTAAAAATGCAACTATTCAGAGCCATGTAAATATTATTCAATGGGCGTCGAATGCTTGCATTCGTAAGAACATTTGATAATATTTATAGGGCGAAGTTACTTTATGTCCTTTTCCGACCGACTGTTTTACAATAAAAACAACTGTGGGAAAAGAATATAAAGAGCCAAAAGGCAGAAATGGAGGAGCTATGTTAAAACTGGAATATGATAAGAAAGAAATAGAGGGAGTCATTGACAAGATCGTCAAAAAGACTATGAATATGGATCTCACCTGGGACTGGCCCTGTGGTGTGGCATATTACGGAATCAGCGATGCCTATGAAAAGACAGGCAAGAAGGAATATCTGGATCTGTTAAAGGATCGTATCGACGAACTGGTCGATCTGGGACTGCCCAAGGTATGGACAGTAAACGCCTGTGCCATGGGACATTGCCTGATCACCTTATACCAGGCCACCGGAGAGCAGCAGTATCATGACATTCTTATGAGTAAGATCGCTTATTTAAGAAAAGATGCCCTGCGTTTCGGAGATCATGTATTGCAGCACACCGTATCTGCCAACAACGATTTCCCGGAGCAGTGCTGGTGTGACACTTTGTTCATGGCAGCGTTCCTGATGCTGCGTGTGGGCGTGATGGAACACGATGAAGAACTGATCGATGATGCCTTGAACCAGTACTACTGGCATATCAAATATTTACAGAATCCCAGCAGTGGACTCTGGTATCACGGCTATGACAATATTGCCGGAGATCATATGTCCGGCATCTATTGGGGAAGAGCCAATGCCTGGGCAGCATTTACCATGTCGCAGGTAGGCGGTATTCTGCCTCAGTGCTATCTGTATCCGAAGTATATCGATGTGGCCGGCTCCTTAAATGAGCAGTTGGCAGCCCTGAAGGTATACCAGACGGAGAATGGATTGTGGAGAACCGTAGTGGATGATCCGGAATCTTATGAAGAGATTTCCGCATCTGCAGGAATTGCCGCAGCAATGCTGACCAGAGGCAATCCTTTACACAGCAAATATATCAACAAGGCCATCAAGGGCCTGCTTGCCAATGTCAGCGAGGATGGTAAGGTGATGAATGTCTCCGGCGGAACTGCCGTCATGAGAGACAAGGAAGGATACAGAGGCATTCCCAAGGCGTATATTCAGGGATGGGGACAGGGACTGGCACTTTCCTTCTTTGCAACCTTGTTAATTTCCGATGATATTGAGAAGGATGGTGCGTTATAGATGTTTCGCAGGAATTTCCTGTTCGGAAAGGATGGAGGAACGGCCAATCTGATCGATGTGGGCAGTGAAGACCTCTATCAGCCGGGCAAAGGTTACGGTTTTGTAACAGAAAAAAACAGAAGAG
>OHPV01001201.1_pt1 | contig 11921 bp, 10 predicted proteins | sample 1577781 | NCBI WGS metagenome assembly OHPV01 (sample SAMEA3879518, study PRJEB24766) | human gut metagenome | biome: human-associated habitat; feature: feces | place: USA | collected 1985/1987 | reverse complement strand
CGGCGGTCACACCTGCCGTAATACTTTCGATGTTGTAACCGCGACGGGAAAACAATCCGGCAATACGGCTCAACACACCTGAAGTGTTGTCAACCAACAGCTGAAATACTTTTTTCTGCATGAATATCTACCATACCTTTCGTATTTCTACAGCCGTCCTCCCTGACGGAGCAGCAACTGTATTCTTAATATAGCAAGATGACTACAGAATGTCAATTAGTGAATTTAACATTATGATTGATGTATTTTAATCATCATTTTCCGTGCATTTTGATAATGCCAAGGTTCCTGTTCGAGCTACTTCCACAATACTGATGGTCTGAAGCATCTTGATCAGAGTGTCGATTTTCTCCGGAGCATCGCAAATCTGCAGCATCATAAAGTGTTTTGACATATCTACGATCTCTGTTTTCATAATGTCACAGATTTCTATGATATCCCTACGATTATTCTTGTTATATTTAACTTTTAATAACATTAATTCCCGGGTATAGCACTGTTCCTGGGACAAAGTCTTCACTTTGATGACATCCAGTTTCTTATTCAGCTGCTTTTCAATCTGCTCTAGGGTACGCTCATCACCGGAGCTTACAATGGTCATACAGGAAACTGCATGGTCATCGGTCTCTCCCACGGCAAGGCTGTCAATATTAAAACATCTTCTGGAGAACAGACCGGCTACCTTGCACAGAACACCGGAACGGTTCTCTACCAATACGGAATATATTCTCTTCATTTTAAGTACAGCTCCCTTCCGTTATTTTACCAGATCCATCGGATCGATCAGACATTCTAACAGCATGGTATTGTCTTCCGCCAGAAAAGCGTCCAGAATTTCATCCACGTGTTCCATGTTGTTCAATCGCAGATACGGAATATCATAGGCCGCAGATAATTTCTCCAGATCCGGGCTTCCGGACAGATCCACGACAGAATAATGATCTTTGTAGGTATAGTGCTGGTATTCCCTTACCATACCCAGATAATTGTTCTTTAGCACGATGATCTTTACCGGGATATTGTGCTGTCTGATCGTAGCCAGCTCCATCATGGACATCTGAAAGGAACCGTCACCGCATACCGCAATAACCTGCTTATCCATGGCCGCTGTCTTGGCTCCCATGGCTGCCGGAATAGAATAACCCATGGTTCCCATACCGCCGGAGGTCAGGAATTTGCCTTTTTTCACAATGTGATAGCCGCAGGACCAGATCTGATTCTGTCCCACGTCCGCCACATAGACACCGTCCTCCTGCATCTTCTCGGAAAGTCTTGTGATAAATGCTGCAGGATCCACATAATCGGGATTGGGGGTTCTCTTCTTCTCCATGGTAGAACGATATTCATTCAATGTAGTGAGCCATTCCTCGTAGTTACAGTCAAATTCTTCTTTCTGAAAATCCTGGAAGATGTGTTTTGCATCACCTACCAGTGGAATGGAAGGACCCGCATTTTTGCCGATCTCCGCAGGATCCACGTCAATGTGCACCAGAACTTTGTTTCTTGTGATGAGATCCGGCTGACTGACCGCGCGATCTGCCACTCTGGCTCCCACCATGATCAGCAGATCCGATTCGTTCATGGCACGGTTGGCATAAGTCTTACCGTTATTGCCCACCATTCCATAATAAAGCGGATGTTCGGTAGGCATAACACCGATACCCATCATGGTGGACACCACGGGAATACCGTGTTCTTCCGCAAAGCTGCGCAGCTCCTCCTCGGCCTCACTGAGCAGGACTCCTCCTCCGGCACAGATAATGGGACGTTTCGCCCGCTCCAGCTCTTTGATAACCTTCTTGATCTGCACGGCATGTCCTTTGACGGTAGGCTTGTAGGTACGTAGATTCACTTCTTCCGGATAATGGAAATTTTTGATCGTTGCATTCTGGATATCAATGGGAATATCGATCAATACCGGCCCTTTTCTACCGGTATTGGCAATATAAAATGCTTCCTTGAACACTCTGGGAATATCATTTACATTTTTCACCAGATAGCTGTATTTTACAAAAGATTCCACGGCGCCGGTAATATCCGCCTCCTGGAACACATCACTGCCCAGCAGTTCACTGTTGACCTGACCGGTAATGCAGATCATGGGGATACTGTCAGCAAATGCCGTGGCAATACCGGTGATCACATTGGTGGCACCGGGGCCGGAGGTCACCGCACATACACCGGGTCTTCCGGTCATACGGGCAACACCGCTGGCCGCATGGGCCGCGTTCTGTTCTGTACGGATCAACACCGTTTTGATGTCAGAATCCAGAATGCTGTTGAAAAAAGGACATATGGCAACACCGGGATATCCGAAAACAGTACTTACCCCCTCTGCTTCCAGACATTTAATAATCGCATCTGCTCCAATCATTTTGCTTTGCTCCTTTATCTATACTCCATTATTTCTGTTGTTTCAGACTCTTTTACATCAGGCTTTTGGCCAGTTTCACGGCATCCGCCGCATCCTTGGAATAGCCGTCGGCACCGATCTCATCCGCATATTCCTGCGTAATGACAGCGCCGCCGATGATGATCTTGGCGGTGATGCCTTCTTCTTTTGCGGCTGCCACGATCTCCCGCATTCTCTGCATGGTGGTGGTCATCAGTGCTGACAGGGCAATAAATTCCGCATGATGTTCTTTCGCCGACTCCAGAATTTTCGCCTGCGGCACATCCTTGCCAAGATCGATCACATGGAATCCGTGGTTTTTTAACATCAGTGCCACCAGATTCTTGCCGATATCATGGATATCTCCTTCCACCGTGGCAATGACCACCACCGGCATTTCTTCTCCGGTGCCTCCGGTCTGCAGCAACGGTTCCAACACCTCGATGGAATTCTTCATGGCTTCCGCACTGGCAATCAGCTGCGGCAGAAAATACTTGCCCTGATCAAAGAATTCACCTACCTGATTAATGGCAGGAAGCAGTACCTGATTCAATAGCTCCGCAGGTTTCTCTCCGCTTTCTAATGCTTCCTTCGTGATCTTTACAATGCCGTTACGGTTGCCTTTCAGTACCTGCATTTCATTGATCTGCGGACCGTTATCAGTAGTCGCTTCTTTGGCGGCATTGCCGGCAGTGCCTGTCTTGGCGGTTGTTCCCTGATTTTCCAGCAGTGCCAGTTTTTTTGCCAGTTCCGCTTCTTTCTCTTCTCTGCGCTCCCTGACGCCACCGGCGTACTCGATATAGCGAAGAGCGGCTTCTTCTTTGTTCAACAGCAGATCCGCAGCCAAAGCACAGCTCATCAGAAGTTCCTGGGAAGGATTGGCAATAGCCATGGTCAGTCCCGCCTGAATTGCCAGCGTCAGGAATGCGGTATTAACAAAACTTCTCTCCGGCATGGCGAAGGAAATGTTGGACAGACCGCAGATCGTGGCAAAACCGTTCTCTTTGCAATAGCGGATGGTCTCCAACGTTTCCAGTGCAGCTTTCGGATTGGCACCTACCGTTGCCACCAGGCCGTCCACCACGATATCTTCTTTGCACATTCCCAGAGAAAGTGCCCGGTCATAAATCTTGTGAATAATCTCTTTCTTCTCTTCTATATCCTTGGGCAGTCCCGCATCCGACAAAGGAAGCAGGATAAACATAGCACCGTATTTGGCTACAATGGGAAGTAGTTTTTCAAATTTTTCCGTCTCCAGAGATACAGAATTGACCAGAGCACGTCCGGGATAATTACGCAGTGCAGCTTCTAAGACTTCCACGTAGCTGGAATCCAGGGAAAGAGGCAGGTTCGTGACACCGCTGACTTCCTCCAGAGCCCGAAGCATGCTGGCTTTCTCGTCGATACCGCTCATGCCCATATTGATATCCAGTACCTTGGCACCGCAGGCTTCCTGTTCTTCGGCAAACTGTATCACCTTTTCAAAGCTGCCCTCACGAAGCTGTGCCTGAAGTGCTTTCTTGCCGGTAGGATTGATACGTTCTCCCACAACGAAAAAGCCGTCATCCAGACCAAAGCTGTGGGTAATACGTTCGGAGGTCAGATACCGAATTCCATCCGGTCTTCGGGATGCTGCAACCTTCGCATCTGTACCAAATCGTTCATGGATCTGTCTTATGAATTCCGGAGTGGTACCACAACAGCCGCCAAGAATCGTAGCTCCGGCATTGACCAGTACTTCCATCTCTTCTGCAAACTCTTCTGCTTCCATGTTGTAGCAGGTAGTTCCGTTTTCATCCAGAAAAGGAAGTCCGGCATTGGGTTTTGCAATTACAGGAATTCTGGTATGGGATACCATCTCCGAAATAATGTTCTCCATCTGAGCCGGACCTGTGGAACAGTTGGCACCGATAGCACTGGCCCCCAGGCTTTCCAACACAATGGCCGCCGTTTTCGCATCCGTACCGAACAAAGTTCTTCCATCCGCTTCAAAGGTCAGTGTAGCGATTACCGGCAAATCACAGACTTCTTTCGCCGCGATCAGTGCCGCTCTGGTCTCCGCCAGGCTCATCATGGTCTCCACCACCAGAAGATCCGCCCCGGCATCCACCAGACAAAGAATCTGCTCTTTATAAATATCGATCAGTGTTTCCAGATCCATTTTTCCCATGGGCTTTAACTGTTCACCAGTCATTGTGAGATCACCGGCCACATAAACCGGATGTCCCGGAGTACTCTCTGCCGCTTTCTTCGAAATAGCCACCAGATCACGAATCATGGAAGTCATATTTTTTTCCAGATGATATTCCGCCAGTTTGACGCGATTGGCAGTAAAGGTAGGGGCATACAGGATATTGGTTCCCGCCTGCACGTAATCCTTCTGTAATTGCAGCATGACATCCTGATGCTCCAGGATCCACTGCTCCGGGCAGATGCCGGAAGGCATTCCTGCCTTCACCAGATTGGATCCTGTAGCGCCGTCCAGATATAAAATATGGTCTTTACTTAACGTAATAAATTCTTCTCTTGTCATAGCTCTCTTTTCCTGTATCTTGATTCTTTTAATCATACCACAATGTCCTTTTATTCGTAAAGGGGACGTTTTAACATTATAAGGTTGCGTAAAACTGCAGAATATGATAAATTTTTAGATGGATCAAATGATTTGGAGGATATAATTTTGAAGAAAAAAATACTTGCCCTTACGGCCGGACTGCTGACCGCACTTACGCTTACCGCCTGCGGAAAGGATCCTGCGCTGACACAGTTTAAGGAGGAAATAGATTCTTTTTGTACCGAGATCTCCGATATAGATACCGAGATCAACAACGTAGACGCGACATCCGAAAATGCCACCGATGAACTTCTCGGTTATCTGGATCAGCTGGACAGCGCTTTTCAGGATTTTGCAGCGTTGGATTTTCCTACTGAATTTGATTATCTGGAATCTCTTGCCGATGAAGCAAGCGAATATATGACCACTGCGGTAGAGAGTTACCACGATGCCTATGATAACGGTGGTTACAATCAGCTGACCGCAGACTATGCAAAGGAAAATTATGCCAGAGCTTACAAGCGGATCCAGATCATCATCACTTTCCTGCACGGTGAACAGCCCGAAGATGTGAATCTGACCACTGCAGAGGAAACAGCGGCTGCTTCTGCTGCAGAATAGTTACAATTTTTTAATAATCACAGAAACGTGCGTTGCCAGGCGCACCCATAAAAAGAATCCCCGATGTAATGAACACCGGGGATTCTTTTTATGACTTATTGTCATTTTTATTATTTTAAAATCTTGATCTGACCAATCAGAGGAACTTCCTTCTCCTGCTCCTGGCAAGCATAAATCAGACCCATGATCCAGCATACAAACAGAAAGATGCTTAAGATAGTGCCAACAATACCACCTACATAAGGAATGTAGTTGATTACTGCTGCAACGATCTGGCCGATCAGAATAACCAGAGCCTGATTCAGATGGAACTTAGCACCCTCTTTGTCACCTGCGCAAAAAGCAACGATCCAGCCGATCCAGGTAATGTAAGCAATGATACCCGTAGTTTTTTTATTCATGTTTTCTCCCTCTGCACTTTTGTGCGATAAAATATTCTGTATATGTAAAAAATGCAAATACAGTCATAATGTAATGTGAAACTTCAGAAGCAAAATATTCTTCAGAATAAAGTTCCCTATCATGATCCCTACCGCCGCATACAGATGCCATTCATGAAAGCGCCAGCCTTTGATCCTGCCAATATGTAATCTGGCAAGGGTCTGACTTAGCATAAAACCTCCAAAGATAACAACAGTATACGTAACCAGTGGATGATACCAGGTGGCCAGTAGCGGATGTCCAGTAAGCAGTGCACTTACCGCTCTCGTTCCACCACAGCCGGGACAGTAAATCCCAAATAATCGATAGACCACGCAGGTATATCCCTGCAGTCTCGGAACGATTATATGAAGATACAGAAAGCTTCCGATGCTTCCGACCAGCAGAAATATCCATCCTGCAATATAAAGCTGATCTTCCAGGCTCCGCTGGTTTTTAGTAGTTTGTAAGTTCACTCATAAATGCTACAGAAAATACTGCAGCTAAGATTGTAATGATAATTCCCAGTACAATACCAATGATAGAACAGATCAGTCCAGCCTTTGCCAGGCCGGTCTTGCCCTGCTTGTTGGCAAATACTGCGCAAATGATACCACCGATTCCAAACAGTGCGCCGATCCATCCGGTGCAGCATCCAAGTATGATGGAAAGGATACCCAGTACCAGGCTGACAATAGCCAGTACATTGGTTTCTTTGTTCTCCGGCTGCTGTACAGGAGCTGTTGTAGCTGCCTGAGGCTGTACATTTGCGGTATAATCCTGATAATTGTTCACAGGCTGTTCTGTTACCGGGGTCTCCTGTACAGTTTCTGCTGCGGAGCTTACTTCTGTTGCAGTAGTATCTACTGTAACATTGTTTTCATTTTCAAAATTCTGTCCGTCCATTTTCTCCTCTTTCTGGCCTGGAAAAGGCCTGATATTAATCTGCCAGGGGATTACCCTTGCCGTCTGTGTCGATCTTGCCGGTCAGGATCATGATACCTTCTACCAGTCCCCAGATACCTACCCCCATAACAATGAATACGCCGACTACCACACAGCATAAAAGGATTCCCACGATGGAAAGTACCAATTGGGTAACTGCCTTACCGGTATAGCCCAGATAGAAATTATGTACGCCGAACGTACCAAGGAAAATTGCCAACAGACCGGCTACCAGTTTGGATTTTGCATCCGGTGCCGGTGCCTGCTTATTGGCTACGCCACAGTTTAAACATACTGCAGCATCCGGAGCTAAAGGCTTACCGCAGTTATGGCAGTAATTATTCCCCTGTCCCTTGGCCACACCGCACTTTACGCACATCACAGCTTCGTCTGTCATATAAGGCTCGCCGCAATTCTTACAAAAGTACATTTATTCTTCCTCCCTCTTTTTTGTTCCTGACTCATTTCTCAGTCATTACTGTACATTATACAGGATGTTTATATATTTTACCAGTGCTATTTTCACATTATAGGCTCTCATAACGTGCAATTTCTACCGGAAAACGAAGTTATTTCCGCCTTTTGTCACAAAATATGAATAATTTCCGATACAATTCGTAATATCCAAAAACTGCCATGACAGAGAATACCGGAATGGTATTATATAGATATCTGGCTCTTGCCTCAAATAACATAACAAATAAAAACATACCGATAAATGTAACGATCATCACAGTAGAAAGACACAGCCGGTCAGACAGGTTCTCTTCTGTCCGGTATTTAGGTCTGCGGATTGTTGACACCGCCGTCCACAAAAGCATACCAGCCTCTGTTATGACTCCCAACAGTACAAAAAGCCATAATCCCTGGCTGATCGTCGTAAACCAGATATAATTGCTGCCGTCCTGCCAGTAAAAAGCCCTCAGAGCTTCTTTCCCGGAGCTGTCAATGTTCAACGGATATTCCCACGCCTGAAAATACCCTTCCTGATACCAGCTGAACGTCCCATCGTTAAAATTCATGACCTGCTTACGCAGCCAGAACCGGATGGTACCCCAAATACCACGATCACCGATTCTTTTGCGGATTCCTTCCATCTCATATTGTATCCGGGTATTTTTATCCGTACCAGCAAAAGATCGTACGATCTCAAGTCCCTCTCCGGAACAGGCCCCGGTAGTATCCTCATTGAGGCCGTTATACATATAATTACTCCAGCCGATCTCCATATCCGCATTATAATCATACTGTACGGAACAGTAGATTCCCTGCTTACAGAAAGCCCCAAGTCCGAAAGCCGCTATCAGAAGCAAGATTTTTAAGCCGGTCTTCTGCAGCCGCTTACGCATTGGCACCTCTTCCCAGGCAGACCATACCAGATCCACCAGTACTACCGCAATCAATGTGACATAGCAGGTGGCTTTCATGATTCCGCCAAGGCACCCCAGAAACATTATCAAAAACCATAAAAGGTATTTCCGTTTTCTCCCATTCTTCCGGAACAATGAATACAGTAGAAGAATCAGGATCGGCATGGCAATGGTGCTTCCGTCCGTATAGGGAATGATCTTCCAGGGAGAGATTCCCAGAAAGATGCTCTGAAAGACCAGGGCAATCACGGAAATTCCAAGGTTCCTGCTGACCTGAAGGACCAGAAGTACTGAACAGAATACCGCCAGTGACAGCATGACGCACTGGAACTGGATCCAGATAAATTCCGGATTGTAGGGATACCCCTTAAGTCCTGAGGCAAAAGAATACAACTGATACAAAAGCCATGTAACGGGAATATTATTACTGTAGATCGTATAGTAATCGTCATACCCCAGTGTCTGGCCCTCATAAAGCCAGCGGGCGGAATTGGCCACCATGCCGCAATCCCAGCCACCGTAAAATGCAATGCATTTGGATATTTTTATATTCACAAGACAGAACAGAATACAGACTGCCAGTGTGATCCCGGTAAACCAGACTGCTATGCGTCCGGTGTAAGGAATCTTTCGCAGAAAATAGTACGCTGCCCCCAGTACAGCCACTCCGATCACCGCGCACAGGGATAGTACTTTATTTCCCTCCACGGTAATGATCTTATGCATTTCGTTGTAGTTCATATTGGTCCCGTAGAATACTATATAATAGAAAACAGGAAGAAACAGTACAAGCAAAAGCACTGACAGTGTTGCTGTACTGATACATTTTTTCTTCATTGTCAGAAATTCCTTTCCATTCTTGTTCTCAAAATACTATTGGTAATATTTTAGCATTTCTCTGAACTATTTACAATGTAACTACAGAAAATCAATCTCGTAGATCCTCTCTACCGGAATTTCTGTTCCCTGTATCCGAAGGCTTTTTGTGTTCTCATCGATTTTGCGGACACAGCCTTCTACGGCAGTATAACTGCCGCCGTCCTTTTTCTCATCCGGCACAAAATAAATAATTTTCACCGGTACTGTGTCCAGCAGATGCTGTTGCAAATAAGAAATCTGGCGGTCGATCTCCTGCTTCCTGTCCTCATCCAGTTCCACAAAACGGTCTGTCCGGCGGGCCGTTTCTCTCAGAGCGTCATCATATCCCGCCAATGCTGCAAACGGTGAAAACTGTGCAGCACGGTCCTGTAAAGCCATTCGGGGATGGGTGGCTGACACCGGGTGAGGCAGATGGAGCATGTCCTTATATTTTTCATTCATCTTTTTACTCTTTTCCTGTTATCGGATTTTGTGGTCCGATAAATATTATGCCTTATGTCCGCCAATCTGACGGTTCCTGTCTATGGTTGTGGCTCCCTCCTGCAGATCGGCAGCCTTCAGAATCGCATTCTTTCCATACTTTGATTTTACGCTTAGCATTGCTTCCTGCAAGTGTTTTTCTTTTTCCAGCCGTTCCTTTTCCAGCTGCTTTGTTTCCCGGGAAGTTTCCTTCTGCCCCGTTTGCAAAAAGCCTCCGGAGAACAGATCCAGCTGTTCGTAGAACGGCTCTTCCTTTACGCTGTCCGCATCCTTTAGATGATTGGCCACCAGAGTGATTCTTCGGGTCAGCAGCATGGGATCTACAATCCGTTCATATAATCCCATTGTTGTCTCTGTAATCCTGCTGACTGACGCAGTCATTGCATCAAGGTTTCCAGTGCCGTGGGCATGCTTCGGCACGCTTCTGCCATAACGATCTACCGTGATTTCACCATGATAATGATCTGCGATCTCCGGAATCTTCAGGTTGTCAATATCATAGCCAACAGTCAGCACGATCTGATCTGTGACCAGCTTTTTTTCCACCAGATCCATTGCCAGCTGTTCTGCCATTTCCCGGACTACGATCTTGGCCTGCATAAAATCCGTGGCGCAATGCAGTACCTGACCGGAGCTGATACAGTTAGTCTCCGGTCGATAGGATTTGATCAGGTCCATGGTCACCGGCTCATACCCCCAGGCATGATCGATCAAAAGCTCCGCATTGATGCCGAACATCCGGTACAGCAAATCTTCGTTATAGTAATCTCCCGGTCCTCCGATAGAGCATCTGGCCACATCGCCCATGGTAAACATTCCGGCGGCTTCCAGCTTCTTGCGGTATCCGGCGCCGACTCTCCAGAAATCCGTCAACGGCCTGTGATCCCACAAAAGTTCCCGATAGCTGATCTCATCCAATTCGGCGATCCGGACTCCGTTATCATCCGGTTCCATATGCTTTGCTACAATATCCATGGCAATCTTGCACAGGTACAGATTGGTTCCGATTCCTGCTGTGGCGGTCAGCCCTTTTTTCTCCAGAATCTCTGTTGCAATTCTGGATGCTAGTTCTCTCGCTGTCATACCATAGGTCTTCAGGTATTGTGTCACATCCAGAAACACTTCATCAATAGAATAGACATGAATATCTTCCGGTGCGATATATTTCAAATAAATATTATAGATCTGGGTACTATATTCCAGATATCTCGCCATCCGGGGCGTGGCGGTCACAAAACCAACTTCCAGTTCCGGATGCCTCTGCAATTCATCCGCAAAGGTGCTTTTTCCCAAAAATCTGCCGCCAGGGGACCGCACTTTCCGCATGGCATTTACTTCTCTTACTTTGGAGATCACTTCGAACAGTCTTGCCCGTCCCGGGATTCCATAGGATTTCAGAGAGGGAGATACCGCCAGGCAGATGGTCTTCTGCGTCCGGGAAGCATCCGCCACCACCAGATTCGTATTCAAAGGATCCAGCCCTCTGTCAACGCACTCCACGGAGGCATAAAAAGACTTCAGATCCATGGCAATATAAGTATGGGATTGTGATTCCATTGCTGCCTCCTTTCAAACACTTTCTATAAATGATTATAGCAGAATGCATGTTCGATTACAAAGTAATTTTGTGGAAAAAAAGACTCCCGAACAATGTCGGGAGCCTTGAAATCCTTGATTTATCTGATTTTATGTTTTAGAACTTACCAGCCTTAGCAGCTTCCTCGATGGAAACAGCTACAGCTACAGTCATACCAACCATCGGGTTGTTTCCTGCACCGATCAGATTCTGTTTGATCTGCTCGTTGGTTCCCTGAATCGTAGATGCGATGGAAATGATGGAAGCGATACCTATAATAATCCCCAGCATGGTCAAAAAAGACCGCATCTTATGAGACCATATCCCCCGAAAGGCCAATCTGATATTTTCTAGCATTGTTGTTCCTCCCATCTGCCGTTAATAGTTATAAAGGTCATCAAGCGTACCTTCTTCTGTCTTTGCACCCTCTCTGACATCTTTTCCATAAGGAAATGTGATCTTATCATCCATACTCAGACCGCCTGTAATCTGATAACTGGATCCATACTGAATACCGCCAACCTGTACTATCTGTTTTGTCAGATGTCCGGTTCCGTCGTCCTTCATAACGTAATACTGACCGTTTTCTGTCCGCACAAAAGGTTTCTCCAGATAGATTCCTTGTCCCTGTCCGTCGCCCTCATCCAGCAGCGTAAGTTCTGCCCAGCTGTTATTACTAAGTCC
>OHPV01001195.1_pt1 | contig 11965 bp, 10 predicted proteins | sample 1577781 | NCBI WGS metagenome assembly OHPV01 (sample SAMEA3879518, study PRJEB24766) | human gut metagenome | biome: human-associated habitat; feature: feces | place: USA | collected 1985/1987 | reverse complement strand
ACTTTCGATCAGTTTCATATAATTCCACTGATCGACCAGTATGATATCCGCACCTCGGTTCCTTCCATGTACCAGCAGTCCGAAATTAGCCATAAGGTGATCGATCCGGTTTCCGGTCGCACCCAGGATCGTAATCCGCTCAGCACCACGGTCAATCGCAAAATTCACGGCAGACTGTGTATCCGAATCATCTTTTTCCGGCTTCAGACGCATAATCTCTGTCTCCCTCAGCCCTTGCAGATACAATGCCCCCTCAGCCGAAAGGCTGTCAAAATCTCCTACTGCCACCTCCGGCTGCCAGTCTGTTCCTTTAAAAAATTCAACACCTCTGTCTGCTGCGATCAGATCTACTTTTTCTGTTTTGTTTTTCTTCAAAAAATCGAGGGCAAAATCTCTCTGGATATTGCCCCCGCTTACGATGATCACATCTTTCATGCTCTTCCTCAATCAATCTCTGATTTAATCTTGTCCATCTTTTTCTGTATACTGTAAACATTTGTTTCCAGATCACCACTAAATACATAAGAACCTGCAACCAGAAGATTCGCACCGGCTTTCATAACAGTTTCCATCGTTTCATCGTTGATTCCGCCATCCACCTGTATATCTACATCAAGTTCTTCTCTGTCGATCAGTTCCTTCAGCTCCACGATCTTCTCTGTACATTCCGGAAGATATTTCTGACCACCGAACCCTGGCTGTACGGTCATAATAAGAACCATATCCACATCTTCCAGAAGATGGCTGATATCATTTACCGGAGTTGCCGGTTTAATAGAAACTCCGACTTTGACACCGGCATCTCTGATCAGTTCAATTGCTCTCTCCAGATCCTCACATGCTTCTGCATGTACCGTAATGGAATCTGCACCACAGTCCACAAAATCCTGAATATAACGTTCCGGTGCCGATACCATCAGATGTACGTCAAAAAACATTTTGGATTCTTTGCGGATAGAACGGATCACCGGCATTCCAAACGAAATGGATGGTACAAACATTCCATCCATAACGTCAAAATGAATATACGCTGCCCCATTTTCCTCTGTCTTCTTCATTTCCTGACCCAAAACTTTGAAATCTGCCGCCAGTATTGACGGTGACAATACATAGTTCATCATCAGTACCTCCTTTTATTCTTCACTTCCTCATACATTTCTATATAATTCTGATAACGGATTTTATGAATTTTATCCTCTTCCAGAGCTGCCTTTACGGCACACCCCGGCTCATGCACATGATCACAGCCGTTAAACTTGCACATTCCTTCATATTTTCGGAATTCCGGAAAGAAGTACTTCAGATCTTCTTTTTCATAATCATTCACATATAACGAACTGAATCCCGGTGTATCCATGATATATGAATTTTCATCAATGGCAAACAATTCCGAATGTCTGGTGGTATGCTTTCCCCGCTCAATCTTCGTACTGATTGCCCCTGTCTCCATATCTGCCTCCGGCTGCAGAATATTAATGATCGAAGATTTGCCCACTCCGGACGGACCTGCGATCGCTGTTGTCTTTCCTTTCAGAAGTTCACGTATAGTTTCAATCCCCCGTTCCTCTTTCGCACTGACAAATACCAGCGGATAGCCGCATGATTCATAGATTGATTCCAATTCCTTCACCTGCGGATCTGTCGCAATGTCTTCTTTATTAAAGCATAACACAACCGGAATCTCTTTGCTTTCCATCATAACAAGAAAGCGGTTCAGCAGATTAAAGTGTGGATTCGGCTTCGTGATTGCAAAGACTACCAATGCCTGATCGATATTGGCCACAGCCGGGCGGATCAGCTCATTCTGCCGTGGCAGTATCTTCACTATATTTCCTTTTTTTCCCGATTCATCAAGAATCTCTATCTCTACATTGTCTCCCACCAAAGGCTTGATCTTTTCTTTCCGGAATACACCTTTGGCTTTGCATTCATAAACACCGAATTCTACTACGTGAACGTAGTAGAATCCGGCAATTCCTTTTATAATTTTTCCCTGCATAATCTTTTACTGGCCAGTCGTGGTCCCATCATTTGTATTAGACCCATTCTGGTTATTGTTATCTCCTGTGGTTCCTCCATTTGTCGGCTCCTGTGGTTTCGCCCCGAGGCTCACCACATAGCTGATCGTACCTCCCTTGGAAATATTTCCAGAAGAAGGACTCATGGAGATGATACATCCTTTTGCATAACTGCTGCTGTACTGTGAATCCGATACATTTGTATACAGACCATTCTGGGATGCCCAGCTCTTAAGTGCTGACTCCTGCTGTCCTACAAAGCTCTGGATATCAATCTTTTCTTCCGGTTTCGGTCCGTTACTTACCGTGATTGAAATGGTTGTTCCGGCTGCCGCCTTACCTCCAGGTGTTACAGTCTGGCTGATAACCATTCCTTTTTCCACACTGTCACTGTAATCATATGTTACAGTTCCTACATTGAATCCATAATTCTTGATCGTACTCTGTGCAGTTGCATCTGCCATACCTCTTACATCCGGCACCGTCTTCTTATCTGTCCCCTGACTTACCAGCATGGTAACTGTAGAACCCTTTTCAGCCTTCGTTCCGGCAGAAGGTGTCGTATTGATGACATTGCCGCTTGCTACACTGTCATCATACTGGAAGCTTGAAGTCACCTTAAATCCTGCATCTTCCAGTTCTTTCTGTGCTTCCGTTTCACTCATACCGCTGACATCCGGTACCTGCTTTTTACTTTTTACCAGTCCCGAACTAATAACAACTTCTATAGTTGTATTTTTCTTTACCTTTTCACCGGCTTCCGGAGTCTGTTTAGAGACCAGTCCGGCTTTATATTTTTTAGATTCTGTTCTCTTAATCGGTTTTATTCCAAGATCTTTCTTTTTCAGTGCAGCCTTTGCCTGCTCCTCTGTCATACCACGGATATCTGGAACTGTAACTTTTCCTGACGTATCTGCATCATCCTCTGTAGTAATTCCGCCAAACGACTTGAAAACCCCCGCTGCCTTTCCCACTGTAAATACAAGGATCAGCACAATGATCGCAATTACCACAACCGTCAGGATCTTCATGATCTTATGCATATGCGGATTTACTTCATCTGAATCTCTCCCTGATGCATAATCATCGTATTCGTCGTCACCATCTTCTCTGTCGTTATATCCTTTTCCCGAATATACATCTGCAGTATCATATTCATCATCATATTCGTCGTCATCATCGTAACCGTTACGGATATCATCCAAATCTTTATCTGTCATAATAACCGTATCGGAATCCCCGCCTGCCGACGCTATTCTTACGAAATCTCCATCCGGATCTACTAGTGAATGCTTCAGATCCTGAATCAGGGATTCTGTACTCGCATATCTTCTCTCAGAACTCTTCTGTGTACATTTCAGAATGATCTGTTCCAGGCTGTAAGGAATATCCGGAACCAACTCCGACGGCGGTGTAATTTCCTGCTGCAGATGTTTCATCGCAACTTCTACCGTTGTCTCGCCATCAAACGGAACCTGCCCTGTCACCATTTCAAACAAGGTAATACCAATGGAATAGATATCACTTCTCTGATCACTGAATCCGCCTCTCGCCTGTTCCGGTGATGTATAATGCACGGATCCCATTGCATTCGTACTTACTGTATTCGAAGTTACAGCTTTCGCAATTCCAAAATCTGTAACCTTTACCTTTCCATCCTTGGAAATGATAATATTCTGCGGCTTGATATCACGGTGGATAATTCCTGATGCGTGCGCCGCACCGATACCACTGCACATCTGGATTGCAATACTGATTGTCTCTTTGTGAGACAGTCTTCCTTTTCTCTCTATATATTCTTTTAAGGTAATCCCCTCTACAAGCTCCATGACCATATAATTAAGACCGCGGTCTTCTCCGACATCATATACATTCACGATATTCGGATGCATCAGTCCGGCTGCAGCCTGTGCTTCCGAGCGGAATTTTCTTACGAAATTTTCATCTTCTTTATACTGCTTCTTTAATACCTTAATCGCCACATAACGGTTCAGCATCTGATCCCGGCCCTTATAGACATCCGCCATTCCACCGGCACCGATCTTACTAAGTACAGCATATCTCTTGCCTAGTACGATTCCATCTTTTACCATACACTCACCTCATCAGCAAGTGGCTCTGCTACGATAACCCCTATATTATCTCTCCCGCCATTGCTGTTTGCTTTTTCTATCAACATCTGAACAGCTTCTACTACATCCCTGGAACCCTTGACAATATTGAACATATCTTCATCCTCAACCATATTGCTGAGTCCATCTGTACACATCAAAATGATGTCATCCTTTTTCAGACGATATTCATAAATATCTGGTTCCACATTTTCCTTTACACCGATTGCCCGTGTAATAATGTTCTTATCCGGATGGTTTCTTGCTTCTTCTGCCTTGATTCCGCCGAGTCTTACCATCTCTTCTACCAGCGAGTGATCCTTGGAAAGCTGCCGGATCTTGTCATTGATCAGGTAAAGTCTGCTGTCTCCCACATTGGCAAAATACAGCATCTGTTCTTTCACAGTAGCGGCAACAACCGTTGTTCCCATCCCCTTCAGATGTTCGTCACCGGATGCTTCTTTGATAATCTCACGATTGGCAGCCTTGATTGCTTTTACAAGAACACGTTCAATATCCTCGCCCTCGCTCTTCGCAATCTCTTTGATCATCACTTCCACAGTACACTTGGAAGCATAATCTCCTGCCTGATGGCCACCCATACCATCCGCTACCACGAACAGGTTCTGGAGAATACCCAGTGGTTTTCCCGTCGTAAAGACGTAGTCCTGATTTACCTGTCGCACCATTCCAACATCTGTAATTGAAAATGTCTTCATACCTTCTATTCTCCTTCAGTTTCTACGTAGCGGCGCCTGAGCTGACCGCAGGCTCCGTCAATATCAGAGCCCATTTCCCTTCTTATAGTAACATTTATTCCGCTTTTTTCAAGTTTATTTTTGAAATTCAAAGCACTTTTCCGGCTTGGACGAACAAAATCACGCTCTTTTACCGGATTGACCGGTATCAGATTGATATGACAGTTCTTGTGCTTTAATAAATGAATCAGTTCCTGTGCATCCTCATCCGTATCATTCACACCATGCACAAGGCTGTACTCAAAACTCACTCTCCGGCCGGTTTCTTTGAAATATTCGTCACAGGCCGCGAGTACTTCTGTGATATCATATTTATTTGCAACCGGCATCAATTTTCTTCGCTTTTCCTGATTGGAACCGTGAAGTGAAAGTGCAAGTGTGATCTGTAAATGCTCTTTCGCCAGTTCTTTCATCTTTGGAACTATTCCGCAGGTTGATACGGTGACATTTCTCTGACTGATGTTCAATCCATTCTCATCTGTAAGTAAATGAATAAACTTCAGGAAATTATCGTAATTATCCATCGGTTCACCGGTTCCCATGATCACTACATTTGAAACCCTCTCACCACTTATCTTCTGAATCTGATAAATCTGTCCAAGCATCTCAGACGGAGAAAGATTTCTCACCAGACCTCCGATCGTTGATGCACAGAATGCACATCCCATCCTGCAACCGACCTGAGAGGAAATACAGACAGAATTTCCATGCTTATATTTCATAAGAACACTTTCGACTACATTTCCATCATAAAGACGGAACAAGAACTTGTTCGTACCGTCAATCTGGGAAATCTGTCTCTCCAGCATAACAACCGGGAGAATCTCATAATTCTCTTCCAGTTTTTCCCTCAAAGCCTTTGAAAGATTCGTCATCTCATCAAAATGATCTACCAGCTTCACATGCAGCCATTCATAAATCTGTTTTGCACGAAATGCTTTTTCTCCGATCGTTGCCATCTCTTTCTGTAATTCTTCATATCCATAAGCACGGATATCCTTCTTCATCTTAAAGTTTTCCTCCTGTATTTCGTTTTTTCTGTGAGTTATTCACATTGTTTATCTGCTTTTTCTATTTTTTCACATTTCCTGAAAATCATGCTTTTTTCTTAAATCTTGCAATAAAGAATCCGTCACAATCGTGAACTCCCGGGAAGAATTGGATACATCCCTTCTCGATCACATCACTTTTTAACTCTTTGCAAATATTTTCTGTAATATCATCCAGCTCAAATTGTGGATATTCTTTTAAAAACCAGTGTACATTCTCTATGTTCTCCCCCGGATTCACAGTACATGTACTGTACAGCAATGTTCCGCCTTCCTTAACAATTGCCTGTGCACAAGTCAGGATCTTTCTCTGTAAATCTGCAAGCTCTTCAAGATCTTCCGGTTGTACACGATATTTCAGATCCGGCTTTTTGCCAAGCACTCCCAGCCCGGAACACGGAAGATCTGCGATCACAAGATCTGCTGCTTCCTCGTCATATTTATCAAACACTGACGCATCCTTACATACTGCACAAATATTTCCAAGTCCGGAACGGTCGATATTCTGCCAGATCAAATCTGTCTTATATTCAGTCAGATCTCTTGCTTCAACCCGTCCTGCCTTTTCTTCTGTTCCGTTCTCTCTCTCTGCCGCTTCATCTGCCAGCTGAAGTTTCTCTGCCACATGAAGTGATTTTCCTCCCGGTGCCGCACAGACATCAATTACATGATCGCCGGCTTTTGGAGCTGCCAGTTCTCCGACAAACATAGAACTGATATCCTGCACTGCAAAGAGTCCTTCCTGAAAACTTTCCAAACCTTCCAGATAATCATAATCTGAAAGATAAAACGCATAAGGAAGATACGGATGTGCTTCTACCTTCGCTCCCTCTGCTTCCAGTTTTTCTTTCAATACTTCCGGTGTAACCCGGTTCATACAACAGCGGATCGTAATTGGCTTCTCTTTCTGAAAATCTGCCGCCATCTTTTCTGTGATCTCTTCCCCATATTCTTTTTTCCATAAAGAAAGAATCCATTCCGGGACAGAATATTTCACAGACAATCTCTGGACATCTTCTTTTGGATACTCGATCTCGTCCATCTTGCGGACAACATTTCTCAGAACTCCATTCACATATCCCCGCAGACCTGAAAATCCTTTTCGAACCGCAAGCTTTACTGCCTCACTGCACACCGCATGATCCGGTACGCTATCCATATATTTCAGCTGATAGACACTGCTGCGAAGAATATTACGGATGACCGGTTTCATCTTCTTAACCTTTGTCTTAGAAATCTGATTCAAGATATAATCAATTTCTATCATATGTTCCAGAGTACCTTCCACAACTCTGGTGATAAATGCACGCTCACGTTTCTCAAGATATTGATATTTTGACAGAACATCTCCAAGAATCTTATGACTATATGCTCCATTCTCTGTTATTTCCATCAAAATCTCAAGAACGACCTCGCGTTCATTGATCTGTTTTCCCATAAATAATCTCCTATTCTCCGCATTTTGTAACTGTTCAGAGCCAAGCAAAATTTTAAAATACAGTTGTAAAATGCTTGCATTTTTAAGACTGTTTTTGAAATTTTATTTGGCGGATACGCCACACCGACGAAATGCATAGCATTTTGGAGGTTGGCTCTGAACAGTTACAGCATTTTTTCTTTTTATCAGTCATTCCTTCTTCGTCCATTTGTCAGGATCAACAAACGTAAAAGCTGTAAAATCATTGCGGCCGCACTTGCCACATATGTCATTGCTGCTGCCCGAAGTACCTTCTTCACTCCACCAACTTCGTCTTCACGGAGCATTCCTGAATTTCCAAGTACCTTCACCGCTCTTCTGGAAGCATTGATTTCCACCGGAAGTGTTATAAGATGAAATGCCACAGCTACCATAAAGAGCAGAATTCCGATATCAATAAGGAAGCTGGACATCTGGCCATTCATAAACAGGCCGATAATGATCAACGGCCAGGAAATCATGGAGCCGAAATTTACGACCGGCACAAGTGCCCCACGGATTGATAAAGGTGCATACCCTTCAAAATGCTGTACTGCATGACCACACTCATGTGCCGCAACTCCGATTGCTGCTACAGAAGTTGAATTATAAACCGGATCAGAAAGTGCCAGTGTCTTGTTTCTCGGATCATAATGATCGGTCAGATTTCCCGCGATATGAGTCACCTGCACATCATAGATTCCATTTCTTCTGAGAATCTGTTCTGCCGCTTCTCGTCCTGTCATCCCTGAATAACTGCGGATTTTCGAATATTTTGCAAATGTTCCTTTCACCTGGGATGATGCGAGCAGGCTGAGAACCACACCGATCAGTACCAGTATATAAGTCCAGTCATAATAAAATCCATAATACATACTAAAACTACCTCCTGTTATCTATCTGCAGTCCCCCTCCAGAAGTCCTCTTATTCCTGTGTAAATTTAACTCCGCTTTCAATTGTGTATCCCCTTAAGAAAGCTCCTGTATCCATTCTCTTTTTCCCCGGAATCTGAAGTTCCAGAACTCGTAAGACTCCAGCCCCTGTCTGAACAGTAAAGGAATCTTTCTCTACGCTCAAAACTGTTCCAGGTTCTGCTTTTGCTGTTCCGTCAGCCTCAGCTTTTGCTCTCCAGATCTTCACTACCTTTTTGTCCCAATGTGTATAAGCACTTGGCCAGGAATTCAGGCCACGCACCAGACGTTCGATCTGTACTGCGGATGTATTCCAGTCAATATTTCCAAGCTTTTTATCGAGCATTCTGGCATATTCTGTCGGGCTTTCTCCCTGCTTCTCGAAAGTTGCCGTATGATCTTCAATAGCTTTCAGAGTCTCTACACAAAGCTTTGCTCCTGCCTCTGCAAGCTTATCATGAAGGCTTTCTCCTGTCTCATCTTCTGTGATCGGCACTTCAACCTTCTGGATCATGTCGCCTGTATCCAGTCCTTCGTTCATCTGCATTGTTGTAACACCTGTCACTTCCTCGCCATTGATGATAGACCACTGGATTGGCGCGGCACCACGGTATTTCGGAAGTAGAGAAGCGTGTACATTAATACATCCGTATGGTGTCATCTCCAGAATTTCTTTCGGAATGATCTGACCAAATGCAATGACAACCATCACATCTGCATTGTATTTTCTCAGTTCTTCTACACATTCCGGATCACGGATCTTCTTTGGCTGATAAACCGGAATTCCATGTTTCATCGCAGCTTCTTTCACCGGAGTTGGCTGCATCTCTTTACCGCGTCCCTTTGGTTTATCTGGCTGGCTCACTACAAGACATACCTCATGTCCTGCTTCCACCAGTGCCTCCAGTGTTCCCACGGAGAAGTCCGGTGTTCCCATGAAAATTATTCTCATCAATTATTCCTCCACTTCGTATTCCATATCTTCCTCGTTGTAGGCCGGTGAATCATGCAGTTCTCCTTCTACTTTCTCTACATAGAGGTGTCCTCCCAGGTGATCGATCTCATGACAGAATGCTCTTGCAAGAAGTTCTTCTCCTTCTATCTCGAATTCCTCCATATTTTCATCCAGTGCACGTACCTTTACGTGATTCGGACGAGTCACGATTCCCCATTTTCCCGGCACACTTAAGCAACCTTCTTCGCCTGTCTGCTCACCAGATGTCTCAATGATCTCAGGATTGATCAAAACGATCGGACCCTCTCCGACATCAATCACTACAATCTGTTTGAGAATACCAACCTGCGGTGCGGCAAGACCCACACCCATCTTCTCATACATCGTATCAAGCATGTCTTCAATTAAAATCTTTGTACGAAGTGTCATCTTCGTCACTGGTTTACACTGTTTTTCAAGAACGTCATCGCCCATCTCTCTTACTTCTCTGATTGCCATTATTCTTTCCTCTCTTTTCTATAAATTCATCGGGTTAAAATCGAATTGGATTCTCATTTTCTGAAACCCTGAGTTAATTTCTATATATTGTTCCATCCTGTCTTTTAATACAACTAAGGTTCGGTATTCCGGAGCTTTTACGTAAATCACTCTCCGATAAATATCTTTGATCTTATCCACTCCCGGACTTGCCGGGCCAATCACATTGAGCTGTGCCTGCCCTTTGATCCGCAAAATGTATTCCTTCAGATACTTGCACGCTTTCTCTAAAAGTGCCTCATCTTCACATGCCGCAAGTACTGCCATCAGGTTCTCCACCGGTGGATATCCCATCAGACTGCGGTAGCGAATTTCTTTCTCATAGAATGCTTCATAATCCTGCGATGCTGAAGCCTCGATTGCATAATGCTCCGGATCGTAAGTCTGGATCACAACCTCACCCGGTCTGTCACCTCTTCCGGCACGGCCTGCTGCCTGTGTCAAAAGCTGGAATGTTCGCTCACCGGAACGATAATCATCTGTATAAAGTGACATATCCGCTGCCAATGCACCGACTAACGTGACCTTTGGAAAATCATGCCCTTTTACAATCATCTGTGTTCCCACAAGAATATCTGCCTCTTCATTCGCAAATGCAGATAAAATCTGTTCATGGGAATCCTTTTTCTTCGTTGTATCCATGTCCATGCGTAGTACTCTTGCCTGTGGGAATCTTGCCTTCACCATATCCTCGATCTGTTGGGTTCCTGCGCGGAATTCTCCGATATACCTGGACCCACATTCCGGACACTCCGTCACCTTCGGCTGCTCATATCCACAGTAATGGCAGACCATTTTTCCACCTTTGTGTACCGACAAGGATACATTACAGTGCGGGCATTTCACTACATGGCCACATTCTCTGCAGGAAATAAAACCAGAATATCCCCTGCGATTCAAAAACAGCATGATCTGCTCTTTTGCATTCAATCTGTCTTCGATCAGTTCCTGCAACTTCTCACTCAAGATGGATCGGTTTCCATTCTTCAGTTCTTTACGCATGTCTACTGTATACACAGTTGCCATCTGCTGCATATGGGAACGGTTCTTCATCTCGTAAAGCTGATATTCACCAAGTCTTGCCCTATACATGGCCTCCATGGATGGAGTTGCGCTTCCAAGCACTACACTGGCATCTTCTACTTCTGCCCTATGGACTGCCACTTCTCTTGCATGATAGCGTGGCACCTGCTCACTCTTGTAGGTTGGTTCATGTTCTTCATCAATAATGATCAGTCCCAGACTGGCAAATGGCGTAAACAGCGCAGATCTGGGACCGATCATCACCTGGACTTCTCCCTTTTTCGCACGTTTAAACTGATCATAGCGTTCTCCCTGAGACTGTCTGGAATTGATAACTGATACTTTATCCCCAAATCTGGCATAAAATCTGCGTACCGTCTGATATGTCAGAGCAATCTCCGGGATCAGCACGATTGCTTCTTTTCCCTGAGAAAGCGTCTGCTCGATCAGCTTTATATACACCTGGGTTTTCCCGCTCCCTGTCACTCCCTCGATCAGTACAGGCTTCGGCGATGGGTTTTTCCACTCTCTCTGTATCTGCTTTACTGCCGCTTCCTGTTCATCTGTAAGCGGCATTCGCCTTTCTCCGGAAATATCACCTGTATTCAGTGAAGTTCTCATTATCTCATCATATTCTATGCGGATAATCCCCTGCATATAACGACTCCCTTTTTTTATTTGTATAGTATACTTTCCTTTATTCCAATTATCAATAAGAATGGGATAAGTGGTATATCCGGAAACGGTAGTTACATTATAATAAATAACATTACCCAAAGAGTCTTTTATTATCACTTCCAAATCATTTAATTCCTTTTCGGAATAGATATAGATGTTCTGTTCGTCTATGGATAGCTGAGGGGCAAATGAAATGGAACGTTCGTCCTCGATATTCCATCCATCTTCAATAGAGATTACTTTATTCTCTGCCATTAACTTATATGGAAAGAGAAAAAGAAAAGCTGTTAATACTAATACTGCATTTTTCATATTTTGCATTTCGTTTTAAAGTTTAGGCAAATATGAAAAAAGATTTTAATGTATCATCAAGAACTGGTACACTTTTAGTACACAGATGACTTCTTGTACTTTCTAAAGTACACAATTAGTACACTACAGGTTATAATCTACTGTAAATCAGAGATA
>OHPV01001189.1_pt1 | contig 11996 bp, 10 predicted proteins | sample 1577781 | NCBI WGS metagenome assembly OHPV01 (sample SAMEA3879518, study PRJEB24766) | human gut metagenome | biome: human-associated habitat; feature: feces | place: USA | collected 1985/1987 | reverse complement strand
GGACGTACAGAGTGCATTGATTAAAAATGTCTGCGTCAAAGGAATTTGTGTATGAGTTTGTATAATGGACTGTCGGTGGCGTTTCCGAGAAAGCATAGATTTCTTTCAATGGAGCGCTTTTAAATGCCCAATAAGATATATCAGTAACACCTGTACCCAATCTGAGAGAGACTAAATGATTACACCCTGAAAATGCTGATGTTGCTATGGTCGATACTTTGTCGGGAATTATAATAGAAGACAGACTTGTACAATTTGAAAAAGTCTGCTCTTTTATTTCTGATAGATTTTCACTGAGTGTAATAGATGATAATGCATCGCAGCTACTAAATGCATTTTTACCTATTTCGCTGATACTATTGGGCAGTTCTATATATTTTAGGCTATCGCAAGAGAGAAATGCTTCTGCTCCGATTGAGGTGGTATTATTTCCTAATGCAATGTGCTTTAAATTTGGACAAAAATGAAATGTTGATTGTTCTATTTGGGTAACTCCATTGCCGATTATTACAGTTTCAATAAGGGTATTTACAACCGATTATTACTCAATATTTTATAGGTAATAAGTCAGAAATATGGTCGTTGTCTTTAATTGTACATTCTAAAGGGTGAAGATTTAACGCTTTTATTGATTATTAACTCTAAAATAAATCAACTCGGGTCGTTTCTTCTCTTTTTCTTGTTATTTGTTTCCGATATTCCACTTCTATTTCAGCTTATCTCCTAAGTCTCTGCAAAGATAGCGAAATTGATTGGATATTCATCCACTCCATTATCATTTGTAGATTCTGTTTACGTGCCGCAATGTATCAATAACTCAACTACGCATAAGGAGGTGAGGGAATAGGAAAAGAAAATCTATTATTTTGGAGGAAGTGCAGTCTTCCGTTTGCTTTTTTGTTCCTGTTAAAATTAGCCCCCTAAAAAACAAGGGTTTGTGTAATCGGTTCTCGAATCAAGAACTATTGTTTAAGTTGATTTTCTACTATTTCGTCAGTCGTTTGTCTCCATTGCCGGATGCTTCATTATGTCAAGCCGATGAATGGGAAAGGTTTTGGGGCTGTTTACTCTCCGAAGGAGGAAGAAACTGCCTCAAACGGTTTACCGCTTGACCTTTTCACATTCAATTGAGGCTTGGCTACCTTTGCACCCGACATAAGGGATAAATGACTGAATATATTTTCGCTATTTGTGGGAGTGTTGTGGTGTCATCTTGATTGAAGAATAATAAAAAAAACGTTATGCTCAACCTTGACTAATCAGATGACACCCAATTGTGCTCTTGCTCCTTGAATATGGTTTTTGTCATTCGTTTCTAGAGCGAAGTATCCATATGCCAAGGCTGATGCTGCGGCTCTCTCTATAGTGTGTTCGTATAATTTATCCCATATTCTTCCTCCTTGTTTTGTATAAGCTGTAATCAAATCTCGCAGGCTATTTTCTCCGAAAATGGTGAGATGTCCTGCAAAATCATTGGCTGGGTCTCCAATATGGGCTGTTGACCAATCAATAATGCCGGCAACAACACCTGTTGTCGATGTAAGTATGTGCCCGGCATACAAGTCGCCATGAATGAATGTTGTAAAATCCGGCCATAAAGCATCATTGTCCAGCCATTTCCTGTATCGGATTTCAAGCTTGGTACTAATGCCTATTTCCGACTTTACAGCTTGCAATTGGTTCAAAATCTCAGGTCGCAAATCAGATGGCTTCATAACTCTCAGCCCATTTTCGATAATCTCTTCTTCTGGAATATTGTGCAACTGTACCAAAACTTTTGCCAGTGACGACACATATTCGGGACAGTCCTTGTCCATATTCCAAACCATATCGTAAGTTTCCGTGTCAATCATAAGCACAGGCTTTTCTTCAATCAAAGGATAGGCTATCAGATGGGGAGATACGATTTTCCAATCGGGCACTTTGACCGACAAATGCTTCTCGACAAGCTGTAAAATTTTCCTCTCGTTATTGATTTGCTCACCCATATCCTCACGGCGCGGAATACGAATCAGCCATTCCTTTCCGTTTGTGTCTGTAGCAAAACCGACTCTAAAGTCAACACCCATTTCATTGAATCTTATTTTCTCTGTCAAAGACACACCATATTCTTTGGCAAGTTTTTGAATTTCTTTTATTTCCATTTATATTTGATGTTAATTCTATAGTTTGAGTATCACTTTTTCATGTTTCCAACATTCATTAGTATGGGTGAAAGGAAAGAAACGACACCGATAAACATTACCATCGAACCTGATAACAAGAACGAATTGGATATTCCTATGTTTTCCGCCAATGTTCCTGTGCACAGCAAACCAATCATCGAAGGCAAAACGGCAGAACTATGATACAAAGAGAATACACGTCCCTGTATATTGGATGGGACTTCCGTTTGCAGGATAGTGATAAACGAGGCTGTGAATACCGACAATGAGATACCTGCGAATATGACAGTCGATACATAACCCACAAAACAGTTGGACGGCAAGATGCCACAGAGAAAAAAGGCAGTTCCCAATGACACATACATTGCATTGACTAAGACAATCTTTCTCGTTTTCGGCTTGAAAAAAGCTAAAGCCGTTCCACCTAACAGCATCCCTACAGACCACCCGATTTCTATTGTGCTGATTTTCCATTTCCCACCGTGATAACATTGTGTCGTGAGTAGAGGGAACATAAAGGAACTTGGAATGATACAAAATGTCACCGACATGGCACATAGGAATAGCAACGCTATCCCTCTATTTGCCAACACGCAGTCAAGACCTTTTTTCAAATCGCTCACAACGTGTTTGGCCGATAGAGAAGTTGTTGCCGTCGAGTAATGGGGAATGAATACAAATACCAATGAGAGAATAGCAGCTAAAGCACCCAATATGTCTAAATACAACACCGAATGAATAGACATATAGGTAATGGCTAATGTTCCTATGGCAGGGCTGGCTATACCACACATTGACCGTAGTACCTGATTAATTCCTGCCACCCGAATCAGCTCCTTTTCCGGCACAATAAGCGGAGCTATAGTTTGCACAGCTGGTGTTTGGAACGCATTTCCAACAGAGCGAAGCACCAATATCAAATATATCCAGTTAAGATTGCCACTGTCGTATTTCAAAAGGATACTCATCACGAATGCGCACAAAGCCAGGAACAAATCCGATACGATTAAAACTGTTTTACGATTCCATCTGTCAATAAGGACTCCTGCAAAAGGTCCTATGATAGCCTGTGGAAGTATGGCTGCCATTCCTGCAAAAGCAAGCACTTCTGCCGACTGATGTTCCAAGCTAAGCCAAATAGTGATTGCAAATTGAACGGCATAACTGGAAAGCATTGATATAAATTGTCCCGACCAAATAAGTATATAGGTCTGAACCCATTTCCCGTTTGAATAATTCATCGTTACCTTTTTTGCTACAAAGGTATAAAATTGGGTTGGTAAAATATAATCAGCTGATTAGTTTCTTTTGTCTAATCAGCTGATATTTGGTCATCTTCTCATAGAGAATCCTTGCTTTTGCTGGTGCTCATAATGCCCCTCCACCACATTGTTAACCTCTCGCTGGACTTTGACCTGCTCACGACTATCCAAGTTTCCTTTTTGCTTGGCAGTGAAATACAGGAAATCCCCTGCCGCCTGATGTGATTGTCTGTCATCCCCGAACAGGTTAAGGGCACTCTTGATGTCAGATACCTGTTCCGTATCAAAACGTGGCTTGTAATAATCACGGGCGAAACGGATGACACTGTGTACCGCCTTGCGGAAGATGTCGCTCGTTTTGAGCAGCAGGAAACTGAGATAACCGATAATATGATTTTGCCATGCAATCCGGTTCTTGAGTCTTGTTGTTTCCTGTGCATGTTCCGTTTCCTTGCGGTTCAGTTCGGACCGGTGTTTGGCCTCCAGTTGCATCAGTTCACGGCTATGGTCGTTCTGTATGGTCTGGATTCTGTCCTGCAACTGCTCGATAGTTTCCTTGTGCGTGGAAATCTCACAGCGCAAATCCTCTATTTCATTTTTCAGGGCTTTCGATTTCCCGGTAGCCCAGCCAACAGCGGCGTTCAGAAGCTCGCTTCCTTTTTCCTTGTTCAGTCTGGAGCGTTTCTCGCTGATAGCCCTGTCAAGATCTTCACTCTGCCGTTCCTTTTCATTTGCCTTTTCGATAAGGGCGTTGGTAATGCTTTCCGTTTCCTGCATCTTTTTGTTCGCCATTTCCAGCTGATGTTCCCGGTATTGCCTCGTGGCATCAAGCCGCTTCATTTCCTCCTTCTGCTTCCCAATAATAAAGTCGTTACGTTCCTGATGTTCCTTGCCTGTAACAGCCTTTGACTGCCCACGCTCCATCAGAAGTATGTCGGATGCCAGATTCTGCATTTCTGTCATATCCTCGTCATTGAGCTTGCGGCTCTTGCCTGTGTCATGGTTCATCCAGTCAAAAACGATATGGGCATGGTAATTCGGCTTGAACCATCTTTCGCCGACTTTGAAACTCTCCCTGTCTTCCGCTTCCGGCTGACCGCTAAGCCAATGTCCCTCGTCCTTGTGCAGGAAGATCTGGAGCGGAGTGATGCCCCAGCGTCTCCGGCACTCCTCGCCAAACTTGCATACATCTGCCAGTGTCGTGTCCGGTCTGATGAGCAACACGCCCTCACGGATTGGCGAGCATCCAGCCACCTTGGTGATTTTCCCGTTCTTGCCTTTTCGTTCACGTTCCTTCTCCTGCATCGCACGTCCTGTCTTTTCCTTGACCATCCGCTTGATGTAGTCATAGTGCGCCTGCAGGTCGGGATTGCCGAAGCCCGGGTTTATCCACTGCTCGTTACCGGCAGTCAGTTCGGGTACGATGTAGATTTGAGACTTGCCGATATTGCGCATATACTCGACAGTTCTCCGGTTATGAGCCCCACTTGATGTGACTCTGCAGGGCTTGATATGTATGCTTGATTTTGTTGCCATATTCTTAAATTTTGATTCTGGTTGTCTGACTAAAGTTGTTAGCTGATGTCCGCTCATAGCCGCACAGGGTTCTTAGGGGTGTAACCCATAAGCGGAGATTGCAAAGAGAGGGTCACTCTTTGCTCTGGGTTCTCAGGGGAGAAACGCCCTGAGTGGGTTCTTAGGACAAAGTCCTAAGTGGGACGGGGCAAAGCCCAGCCCCTCGGGAGAGCCCACAACTACGAAAGCGGAGCGTGTAGTTATAGTGGGCTATATCAATGGCAAGCCATTGTCCGTACACTACAACCCCCGGTTTCCGCTCTCCTCCGTTAAGGAGGGTTTCCGTCACCGCTGCCGATTGAGGATGCACCGACCAGCACAAGCCCCAGATCATCTATCAGCTTTTGAAGGGCGGGGTTCTTTTCTATCATCCGTTGCAGGATTCTTTCCGCCTCCACCAGATGGTCGGCTGTACAATTTATCCTGCTTTCCCGTATCTGGAAGATTATCCAATCGGCTATGTCGATATGGGCTGCCTTCTGTTCCGGCGTTGCGTTCTTCTCTATGAGGTCAGACACCATCACCTTGCAGAAGGTCATGCCGTCGGCACGCTCTTTCCATTCGGCATAGGCATCGGCATCCGGAAAGAGAAGCACGGTCCGCCCGGTCAGCACACGGAGCTTTTCCTCCCGCAACTGGCTTTTGCCTCCTGCCGCCAGCCATACATAGCCGGGGAAGAGGGCGGATCCGATAACGGCACTCTTCTCGGATTCTACCAGAACCGTCACCTTGTCAGGATAGACATTCAGCAGGTGTTCCCCGAAAAGGCATTGGGAAAGCTGCCATTCCTCCGCCAATACCCGTTGCCTTTTCAGTATGCTGTGTATCCAGTTCACTGCCGATGTCTGTCCGTCCTTTACACGGTGTCCGTCCCCGGGATTGTACTGCATCACCTTGCCTGTCCGCACCTTGTTCTCCCGGTCAATCTGCCAGAAGATGACCGCACAGTCACGGGTTGCTCCCAGACGGTAATCCTCCATTAACCTTTTCAGTACTTCCTTTGCCTTGCAGCCGTAATAGGAATCAAGCAGCGCTGAAAGGAAGCGGCAGAAGTTGCTATGCACGCTCTGCGATTTCTCCACATAGTGTGGCGGTATGTAACCGATGGCTGTCTGTTGCAGCGGTTGCTTGGGCTTCTGCGCCATACATTGTCTGCCGGAAGAGAAATCACCGGCAGTCCGGCATTCGGGGTGGTCGTGAAAATACTGTCTGGGCGTATAATGATACCCGCAGCCGCTTTCGTGGTTGCATCTGCCGACTGACGGGTGAAGGGGCGTACCGCTTTCGTCCACGTAGTAGGCAAAGGAACGTCTGTCCCCGCAATTCGGACAGGTATGCCGTGTTGACATTCCTTTATATTTCTGTAATGAATAGTTGCTCATGACTTTTTTTTATGATTGGTTTTCTACTGTTTGTCCCGCTGTCCCACTGTCCCGTCCCCTAAAGGCTGGGACAGTGGGACACTTGGGACACCCCGGGACACACTGGAAAATCAGGACCCGGTTTGTATGCTCACATGCTCTGCAAATGATATGGTCAGCTGGCATACAGCCGTGTACAGGCTGCTTTTTCATGGTTTGTCCTCCTTTTCATGTCCTGCAAACAGCTCCGCCTGCCTTGCTTCTCCAGCTGTCCCGCTTGTCCCATCTGTCCCATGCTGTCCCACCTGTCCCATTGTCCCGTTCTCCTTGGGACGGGACAGCGGGACACCCGGGACGGCTGCGTTCCTGTCCTCCTTGCTGCGCTGGATTATCCGGCTGACGGTGGACTTGCCGCAATTGACCTGCGAGGCTATCTCCCGGACTGACTTCCCGGATTGGGACAGTTGCAGGATCAGGCAATCCCTTTGTTCCGATTCGTTGTCACCCGGTTTCTTCAGGTGTTCCTTTTCGGTTGAATAGCCCCTGAACACGAATTGCAGGAAGGCGTCCGTTTTCTCAATCTCATAGACAATCACATTGTCGGCATCATACGAGAATGTCCCGTAACGGACCTTGAGCTGCTTCACATAGCGGAGTCCCCCGTCCAGTGCGCTTTTCCCGATGACAAACACGCTGTCAAAGAAATTGTAGAGCCGCTTGCTTCCGGCAAGGTCATTGGACGTGATGGGACAGTCCAGTGAACGCTTGGGTGTGTGTGCCAGGACAAGGATGGAAAGCCCGTATCTTTTTTTGAGATTGTTGAGCTGTATCATCAGCCGTCCCGCCGCATCGCCTTTCTCCATGGCACAGCACAGGTAAGTAAGGTTGTCAACGATGAAGATCCTGCAGCGGGTCTGCTGTGCCATCTGTTCAATGCTGCCGATGATTGTCCCTTCAAAGTCGGCATCCAGAAGGGCGTCACAGTCAAGCGATACCCGGTACAGCCTTTCGGGAAAAATGTAAGGCTTTCCGTACTCGTCGGTATAGCGGAGCTGGAACTGCTTTTCTGACAGTTCAAAGTCCAGATAAAGCACGTTGTCAGTCCGGGCTATACGGTCGGCTATCTGGACGGCAAGGATGGATTTCCCCACGTTGGAATCCGCAAAGAGGCAGGACAGTTCCCCCTCGTACCAGAAGCTGTCCCACAACGCACGGGGCGTGGGCAGCTGCGATGCTTCGAGTATAGTCCGGTTGGCGGTCTTTATGCTCATCACGCCGATATTTTCCGGCATACCGTTCTGCATCTGGGCTGCCCTCGTCAGGTCGCCATGTATCATGCTGATATAGTTCTTGTCCTCTTCCATGGCTCTTACCAGTTACGTTGGCCGGGCTTGCGACGGTGGGAGGAGGACATGGATTCGCTGAGTTCCTCATCGGACAGGGGTACGGGATTCTTGCGGGAGGATTCCAGCCATCTGTCCAGTTCGTCACGGTAAAGGCAATAGCGTTTGCCGGGCTTGGTGGCCGGAATGCTTCCGTCCGACAGTTTCATGTAGAGCGTTCCCTTGGGAATACCGAGATATTCCGCCGCTTCATCCACAGACATGGGGACATGGGTGTCCACCGTCTTTGCATTGTTCACACTGCGCTGCTCGGTAAGCAGGCTTCTCAAGCTCATCACTTCGTCCCGAAGCTGGGCTACGACCTCGGGAAGGTCGTTGAATGTAATCACTGTTTTTTCCATTTGCGTACTCGCCTCTTTTGTAAGGCTTGGCGCAAAGGACCGCAATGATATGACCGTGAATATCTTCACGGGAGGTCATTGCAAAATAATTCCCGAATAACGATGCCCAACCGTGAATGACGGGCAAAGTTATTCGGGAAATAATGGAATACAGGCTGTTACGTGTTGCCTGATACTTGTCGTTATTGCTGTTATATCCCCGGGAAACGGTCAACTGTTCACTTCCCGTGCATAATCTTCGGGATAATGGAAGTCCAGACTGTCGTTTTCGGGTTCGTCAATGGGAATCAGCGTCTTTGACGGATCGACCTTGAAGTTCTTTATGGTCGCTATATCCGTGTCGGCAAACTCACGTGGAAAAAGGGTCTTGATAAAATTGGCACGGTTGTCCCCGTTGTAGTATTTTTTGTACATGAAACGCTCGGAGATGTTCCACACGAAATGGCGGAGCGGAATGTTGGTAATCTCCCGGGTCAGCCGTCCTGTTATCGGCTTGGGCTTGTAGCTGTGAAGGCACATCCACTTGTTGACCTCGGCACAGATATGGTTGACGGTCTCCTTGTCGGCAATGCGGGGCATGACGAAGTGGATGTACTCCATGACAATGCGGATCCGTTCCGCCTCTTCCTGCTTCTGTCTGTCCTCATAGCTGGCACGGTTCTTTTCGTGAAGTTCCGGGGCAATGGCAATCTCTACCGGTTTTATATCCGGGGTTGCTTCCCCGCCTGTCGGCATCGGTGTCGGAGCTGCAGGTTCATTCGCATCCTGTGGCTGTTCTTCCTGAGCCTTTATGATTCCGGCAGATGCCTTTTTCTTGCCGGACTTGAGTTTCCAGATCTCGTATGAGTCGAAAATGACCGTCTGGAAAGAGAGATAGAGCAGCCACCCGAGAATGTTGCTGCATACAAAGACTATCAGCCTTACAAAATTGTCCTGATTGAAACTTGCGGAGACAATCAGTGTGATAAAAAAGGAAATCAGGCAGATGGCAACGCCGATGAATCCCAGAATGATGTATTTGTCCTTTATCGTTGGTTCCATATCGTTTTTTTCGGTTATTACTTGTAACTGTCAGGTCTTTGCAAATTTAATGGTATTCTTTCAATTATTGCTCATTAGCCTTGGTTGGCGGTTTCTTTTTCAATGTTTTTCACCAAAAGTCCGGAATCATACCAAAATATCATACGATAATGACTTTTTAAGGAATGGTGCCATCAGAAACAGAGGGAGCGGTTAAAGCCTTCACGCAATAACCGCTCCCTCTGAATATCCTGAAACAAGGCCTATGCCTCCTTGCGTTTCAGGGTTATCTTGTCCACCACGTCACACATCTGCTGTGCTGCCATCTTGGAATAGATCTGTGTGGTGGTAATGTTCTTGTGTCCCAGATAGGCTTGTATGACAGCCATGTCCGTACCCATTTCCACGTGCAGGCTTCCGAATGAATGCCGGGTGCAATGGAAGGTTATCTTCTTGGTTATGCCTGCCGCCGACAACCAACGCTTCAGGGGCCCCTGCAGCATCTTGTCCTTGAAGCCCTCGAAGATAAGCCCTTCATGCCGTTCCCCGAGCAGTCCGTAGGCTTCATCACTGATGGGGTTGTGAACAATCTGCTTCGTCTTCTGCATACGGGTGGTGACGAACATCTTGCCGTTGGTGTACGGCTGTATCTGCTGCCAGGTAAGCTGCCTGATGTCGCTCTTCCGCAATCCCGTCAGGCAGGCGAAAAGGAAAGCCCTTTTTAGAACCTCTTCCTCGCATGGCGTTTCGGCAAGCCGTATCAGTTCCTCCTGGCTCAGATGCTCTCTCATGGTGGGAATACTCTCGATGCGGTCCAGAAAGCCGTTGGGATTCTCCTTTATCTTCCTGTCACGGTAGGCCGTATGCAGGACGGCACGGAAAGCCGACCAGTAGCCCGCCGCAGAATTGATATGCAGCTTTTGGTTGGTGTGTATGGTCTGGGGAGCGTTCAGCAGGTACTCCATGAACTTGCGGCACAGGTCCACATCCACCTCTTCAAAGGTGCATTTGCCATTTACAAACCGTTCAAAGTGTTTGTAGACGTGCTGCCACTTGATATTCCTTCTGTCTGCCAGTTCCTTGAAGTAGGCGAGGAAATCCCCTTTCATCCTGGCCTTGTCAAAGAAACCGTTGTTCTCGTTGAAGATGGCTTCGTAACGCCTGTTGCGGAGTATCTCCGCCTTCTTCATCATGCGTGCGTTGAAATCACGCTCCTGCTGGTTGGCAGGTTTGGCAAAAATGTAAATACCCAGAGCTTCACGTGTTATCACTTTCATGGTGGTGTTGTCACGGTAGCCGGGATAATAGTCCAGACACAGCGAATACTGTGTACCGTTCTTGATCTTGCGCTTGCGCAAGGTTACTGTCTTGCATTTACTCATATTGGTGATGTTTTAACTGGTTGTACATTTCCGGAGGTGTCTCCGTGTTCACGGTGGCAAAGGAACAACGTGAAACAGCCGTGAATATCTCCACGGCAATCATTTTGAAATAATTTTCCGGTAATGGCGGTTGTTTGCGGTTATTTGTTCCTTTCAGCCATGACACGCTCCACATCGGAGCGCAGAAGCAGGTTCTTCACACCGACCTTTATCTTTTCGATGTGCTTAACCTTGACGATATGGCAGATGTTGGCTGAGGAAAGCCCGTAAATCTGCCGGACCTGTTCCACGGTGTAATAACGCTCGTCGTTCACAAGGTCAGTCCTGCGGAGTTCGTCCAAATGGGACTTGGAGTAATAGGTGCGGCCGTATTCTTTTTTGGTCGGTATCCTGTGCCGGTAGGCGTATGCCCGGAGTGCGGCAGGCTTCATGCCGAACTGCTCTTCCGCTTCTTCGGTCAGGAGCCAGTCGGTGATACTTTCCATATCAACTGCAACGCCAAAGAACTCGTCAACATGCTTCTTGCTGTAATAGTTCTTTCCAGCGATACGGCAGATGGGGATGCGGTTGCGTTTGGCGGTGGTATAGAGCCATGACTGCTTGACTTTATAAAGGGACATCACCTCTTCACCGGAATAGAAGTCCAAAATTTCATCGCCTTCCTTTTCCCTTTTTTCTTTTTTGGTCGGGAAAGAAGTTGAAGCGGATTTTTTCGGTGTGGAAGTGCTGCCGGGCAGGATGCGGTGGTAGGGATTGCCCTCCAGCATCCGCTCGATGTCGGCTCTGCGGATGAATGCCATGCGGTTGCTGATGCGTGAGGCTTTCAGCTTGCCCATGGCTACAAGTTTATAGATGTACTGTCGGGAACAGCCCATGAGTATGGCTGCTTTAGAAAAGGTGAGATACTCCTGATGCTGTATCTCCATGATTGGCCGGACGGCCTTGAAGAGGTTGTTCTTCTGTGTCATTCTGGCTCGCCGGGCTTCCGCCTGACAAACCTCGCTGCAATACCTTTGCATTCCGCTGCGGGTTACAAAGGATTTGCCGCAAAAACTGCATTTTCGGGTTGCTTTCATACTGCTTTATCGTTTACTGGTTCATTTCTTCAATCCTGTATTCCTGAAGTGGTGAACGGATGTAAACGGCAGTCAACGGTTGTCGCCTTTCTACACGATGTGACCGTCACTGAATGTTGGGGCGGATATTGTCGCTTGTCGTAAACGGTTGTAAACCCTTGTCAACTGTCTGCACGGTGTGACAAAAAACAAGCCCCGCAAATTCTCCACGTCAGAAATACGTCTCAAAAATATGTGGAAATTTGGGAAGCATCAAAAAGCAGCCGAAAAGTGTTAATTTTTAGAATATACTGATAATTAAAGGTTTATGCTTGGATATTTCTGATTGTTTTTGGTTGTTCTACGCTTCTAAATACAATAGAAAAACACAACCGTATTTTATTTTTTTGACCTTTTTGAAACCTATATAAC
>OHPV01001188.1_pt1 | contig 12010 bp, 10 predicted proteins | sample 1577781 | NCBI WGS metagenome assembly OHPV01 (sample SAMEA3879518, study PRJEB24766) | human gut metagenome | biome: human-associated habitat; feature: feces | place: USA | collected 1985/1987 | reverse complement strand
AGAGAAAAATACCCTGATTCTCTGCGGTTTCTATTATGATATCGGCAAGCTGCAGCTGCCCTATGAACTGTTATGGAAGCCCGGCAAACTGACGGATGAAGAATTCAAAGTTATCAAGACTCATCCTGTAGTCGGTTATACCACCGTACGTAATCAGGATCTGAATGAGCATGTGAAAAATGCTGTGATCATGCATCACGAACGACTCGATGGCAGCGGCTATCCTTACCATATGTCCGGACAGAGAATTGATGTCTTCGCAAGGTATATTGCCATTATTGATGCCTATATTGCCATGGCGTCTCCCAGAACCTACCGTAATGCGTTGACACCGTTACAGATTCTTGGCAATTTCGAAAAGAGTCTGGATAAATATGACGTGGAATTATTGATGCCGATCATGAAACGTATTGCAGATGCCCAGATCGGAACCAGCGTGGAACTGAATGACGGAAGCATCTGGGAAGTACTGATCATTCATCCCAACAAATACTCCCGTCCCATTTTAAAAAATGATAAAAACGAATTTGTAGATCTCTTGCAGAGACCGGATCTGGAAATCGTCAAGAATGTTTAAAAATATTTCAGAAAAGCAGGAATAATCAATTTTTCCATTGATTATTCCTTTTTCTTTCCTGATAATCCGCATAGGCTTTTTCCAGAATCTGCTTTTCATTGGCAAATTTCAGAAGATGATATGCTTCATGATATTTGTAAAAGCCGGAATCCACAAAATACTCTTCTCTCTGGGGCTTGCTGTAATAGCTGTCCGTTCCCATCAGATACCAGTGGACTTCCTTCTCCACCACATCTTCCGGTACGGTAAAAGAATACTCGCTTCTGCCGATATAATCTACAATGTATGCCTTGGAACCGCTTTCCTCCAGCACTTCCCTGAGTGCGGTCTCCTCATGGGTCTCCCCGGCTTCGACGGTACCCTTCGGCAATACCCAGCCTTCATATTTATTCTTAATGTTCTTATACAGCAGCAGGATCTTCCCACGGAAGATCACAACGCCACCGCAACTGGTAGCCTCTATCATGATTCTTTTGACTCCTCCGATCACTCTTTCTGGTTGAAGTAAGCATCAAACAGACGTCTTGCAATGGGAACTGCGTAATCACCGCCACTTCCTGCACCTTCTACGATAATGGTGACACAGACTTCCGGGTCTTCTGCGGGAGCAAAACCGGTAAACCAGGCATGGCTGTCACCCTTGATATTATTGTATTCCGCAGAACCTGTCTTACCGGCAGCCGTATAGTTTAAACCTCTTAACTTGGAAGCAGTTCCCTCTTCCACAACATCGGTCATCAACTGTTTCAGAATCGCAGATTCGTCCTCTGTCATCAGACGGCCGTATTCCGATGCCTTAAAGCTTTTTACCACAGTACCTTCATCATTTTCCACATGATCAATGACATAGGGTTTCATCAGAACACCATCGTTGGCAATGGCACAGGTGATCATATTCAGATGCATCGGTGTGATCTGGGTCTTACCCTGACCGATGGAGGTCTGCATCATTTCCGCGGAAGGTGTACTTTCGGAGACGATAGCCGAGCTTTTGGCATAATTCAGCGTAAGTGGCAGATCTTTATTGAACAAAAGGTCATTCAGAGTCTCCTGAAAAGCCTCTCTGTCCAGGCTCATTCCAATATTGGCAAAGGACGAGTTACAGGATTTTGCAAAGGACTTCTGAAAGCTGACCTGTCCGTGACTGGAACCGTGATAACAACTGATTTTGCTGTCTCCCACCCGGAAAGAACCATTACAGTTATAAGAATAATTCTGATACGTGGTGGGATTCTCCCGGATATATTCCAATGCCGTTACGATCTTGAAGGTGGATCCGGGCGGATAAAGTCCCTGGGTGGCACGGTTCAACAGTACTGTACTGGAATCATTGTCGATCAGATCATCCCAGATCTCCGGAATGGTATTCGGATCAAAATCGGGATGCGACACCATTGCCAGAATCTTGCCGGTAGACACTTCCGTTACAATGATGGCACCACGGTAAATATCCAGCTGGTCATTGGCCACCTGCTGGATATGGACATCCAGTGTGGTATATACATTATCTCCGGGATTCTTTTTCCCGGCAGTATCGTTTTTCACTTTATTGCTCAGGGAGGTATTGGTGTTGATCAGATAGTAATTGGCCAGAGCCTCCACTCCCATGCGTCCCTGGGTGGAATAACCTACGATATGAGAAAACAGATTCTTATACGGATAGTTTCGAGTCTCCTCTTCATCCGCATCCAGTATCGTCTCTGCCAGAACATCCCCATCCCTGGAATAAATGGATCCGCGGTAATTGCGGGACAGCAGAATCTGCTGACGGGAATTATAACTGTTGTTGATCATATCCTGTTCGCTGGTTGCCACAAAATGACCCAGATAGACCAACAGGCACAAGAACAGGACACCGATGCTTCCAGCAGAAAGCCAGATTTCCCGCTGGTTGCCCATACGTTTTCTGTTCCGGGCGTCCTTTTTGCGGTCGGCATCTTTTTTCTGTGTATTTTTCTGCGTATTCTGCGCCTTATTTTCTGCCACCTCTGCGCTCTCCTTCCTTCTGCAGGCGAATATAGATTCCCTGTATAATGAAAAACATGATCATGGTCGTCATGACGGAACTTCCTCCATAGCTGATGAAAGGAAGTGTCACTCCGGTCAGTGGAATGAACTTGGTACCGCCGCCAATGGTCAGGAATATCTGGAAAATATACATAATACCGATGCCGTATACGATCAGCTGATAGAATCTGTCATGAATGCATACTGCCACCCGCATCATTTCCAGAAAACTGCTGACACAGATCAGGATCAGACATATTCCGAAGATCACGCCCAGTTCCTCGCAGATGGAAGAAAAGATAAAGTCCGCTTCCACATAAGGAATCGCTGTGGGATTACCTTTTAACAGTCCCATGCCGAACCAGCTTCCACTGCCGATGGCAAATAATGACTGGGTGATCTGATAGCCTTTATTGTCAATGTATTTCCAGGGATCCTGCCAGGCCAGTACTCTGACCCGTACATGATCAAACAGCTGATAAGCCAGATAAGAAGCCGCACCTCCGCCGACAAGTCCTGCCAGAAGATACAGATAATTTCTTGTGGCAGCAAAAACCACAAAAACAAAGCCCACGAAAAAGATCAAAGCACTTCCCAGGTCCTTGGATACTACCAGGATCACCACATGGGCTCCCGCAATGATCGCCGTCAGAACGACTCTCTGGAAGGAGACATTTTCCCACAACGCTCCCGCCAGAAAGAACAGGAACAGGATCTTGACGAATTCCGAAGGCTGGAACGTGATTCCTCCCAGGGAAAATGAAATCTTGGAACCATGGGTCACCTCTCCCAGGATCAGCACCGTACTGAGCAGCGCAATTCCCAACGTGGCATACAGCCAGGTGATCTTCTTAAAAAAGTGGATCTTTCCCAGCAGATACGGAACCAGCAGGGAAAAGATCAGAGATACCAGTACGATCACATATTGCCGGATGGCCTTGCCAAAAGATAATCTCGATACGATGCAAAGACCGATTCCCAGAAGCATACACATATTATTCAGCAAAAGCCTGTTAATATTCTCGTAGATCAGCGATACCATCGTGATCGTAGCAAACAGAAAGATCAGTATAAATGCAAAGAAAAACAAATACTGAAAATCTCCGCTGACAAGGGACAGGTTCAGAAAACAGAGGACCTGCACCAGAAACATCAAAAGATCCTGTAAAATAAATACTCCACGATGCTTCTCTCCCACCGGATACCGAAAGGTATAAAAACAGCTTGCCGTATATAACACTATAAAAAAGGCGATAAAATATTTGGATAATTCAATCACATATTCCTGCATGGATCCAAAACCTTTCTGTCTATTCTACTCCACGTTTTTCATGACCGGTGGTATATTCCCCATAGGGCAATTCCTTACGGGTACCGGCAAAATACTCCAGGACTTCCAAAGTCTCGGTCTCATTTTCCGTGGTAAAATCCAGCCGTCCGGTCACCAGGCCGCTCCATTTACATAATTCCTTGTGCAAGGAAAGCGGAACACTGTTATAGATCACATTAAAACAGTGGGTACAATTCCGCTGAACCGGAAATCTTTTATGATAGCGGTCGATCAGATCCAATGCCTTCGGATTCTCCTGCGGCTGACACCGGTCAGTGGTCTTCTGCACGCAGTTGGCGGTGACCATCATAGGGATCCTGCCGTATATTACTTTTTCCGCAGGAAACGCAGGATCCAGAATGTCCCTCTGCTCTGCGGCATTCAGCTCCAACGGCAGACAATAGCCGTCTAAAAATGCCTTCCAGAAATCCCGGCTGGTCCGGTTCCAGAGATACAGACTATGATCCCCATAGATTTCTTTTCCGGTAAAATTCCATTGTTTTAATAACGCGATATGTTCCATGTTTGCTGCCTGAAAGCCATTTATATATGCCAGATTTTCCAGCAGCAATTTCCGTAATTTTTCAAGATACTGCCCATCCCGCAGGCGCAGGATCTTCGGCAGAGCGATCACAGATTGGATCTCTTTTTTAGTAAGGCTTCTCAAAATCTTCTCCGCAGCGGACGGATCCTGTAACAGGAAATCCGCATCCAGATAGAGTCTGAGTTGTCCGGCGGTTCTGACCGGATCTTTCCAGAAGGATGAACTGCAAAAGCCCTGCCATTGTTCCGGGGTCCGTATCGTGATAGCCCATTTTTTATCGGATTTTTGAGACTTTATACTATCGTTTTTCCGAAAATCACCATCGTCAGCCAGTGTCGGAGCTTTTTCGGAAGTTCTCTCATAAAGGAAGCCGTTTGCAAGGATCACTTGTTCTTCCAGCAGGGAAAGTCCCTTTCGGCGTAACTCGTTGATAGCTTTTAACGGGTAGAAAGCATTGTCACTTACCCGGATTCCGATGGATTCCTCCAGATGGAAGTGACTGTCGCCAAGTTTCCCCAACTGTTTTGCTATATTTTCCTGTGTGATGGGCTGTCGGGAAGCTTCTTCTACCACATTCCCTTCTACGGTGACGGCACTCTCTCCGGTCCACAAATACAATTTTGCGGTCTCCCCGGTCAAGAATTCAGCCTGCATGGATACCGGAAGGGTCAGCCTGTGTTCCAGATGCTCCTTCCGGATATTCTGAAGCAAAGTCTCATCACTACCGCTGTAAGCCGGGCTGTCCAGAGTCACCATCTCCCCGCCGTTGTGCTTGTGATAATAACCATCCTGTCTCTCACTGCGGATATAGAGGCAGGAAAGCGTATGCATATCTGCCGCAGAAATCTTCTGAGGAGCTTTGGAATCCGCATAATACCGGTCAATATATTTGCGATAAATTGCCGTAACTCCGGCGGCATATTCCGGCTTCTTCATACGGCCTTCGATCTTAAAGGAGTCGATCCCTGCCTCCAGAAGCTCCGGAATATATTCAATGGTACACATATCTTTCAGGCTTAAAGGATAACATTCCTTCGGATGTTTTCCAGTGGTATAGGGCAGGCGACAAGGCTGGGCACAACGTCCTCTGTTGCCACTTCTGCCCCCCAGAATACTGCTGAACAGGCACTGTCCGGAATAGCAATAACACATGGCTCCATGGATAAAGCATTCGATCTCAAGCCCTGTGACTTCCTTGATCCTGCGGATCTCCGCAAGGCTCAGCTCTCTGGCGGGAACTACACGACAGGCCCCCTGTTCCTTCAGAAAAGCTGCCCCATACTCCCCTGTAATGGTCATCTGAGTGCTTCCATGGAGTTCCATCCCTGGAAAATGTTCTCTGAGATATGCAAACACTCCCATGTCCTGGATAATCACCCCATCCAGTCCGGCCCGGTAATAGGGCAATACATATTCATACAGTCCGGAAAATTCCGATTCCTTTACCAGTGTGTTTACCGTCAGATATACTTTTCGCTGAAAAAGATGAGCATACCGGATACAGGCAACCAGTTCTTCTTCCGAAAAATTTTCCGCATAAGCTCTGGCCCCGAAACGGCTGCCACCCAGATATATAGCATCCGCACCGGCATGGATAGCCCCGTAAAAGGCTTCCGCATTTCCGGCAGGTGCCAGTAATTCTACTTTTTTTGCTGCTTTCATAGATTTCAGATTTCCTCTATTGCATTCGATTCATATAAGCAAATAGCTGCCCGAAAACGGACAGCTATCAATTTATTTGTCTTTTAATTCTGTCTCCAGACGTACAATCTTCTTGGCGTCTTCATTTAACTGCTTTTGCAGTTCCTTCCCCTGCTTTTCTGCATTTTCCAGTTTGATCTGTGCTGAAATCAGTTCATGCTTCAGATCATAAAGCTCTTTTTCCTTGCCCTGCAGTTCTTCCTCCAGAATGGAGATCTGCTTCTTGGCTTTAAAATAATCATCTGCAATATTCAACTGGAGCAGAATGTTCTGCTTATCCAGAGGTTGTCTGCGAAAGCCGTCCAGCTTCCCGTATTCGGTAATCTTTCCATTGATGTAGGAAGCAATTTTCTGCATATAATCTTCACTTTCATAGCCGCTTAAAGTAAATACTTTTCCGCCTATGATCACTTCTGTATCTGTCTTAGGTGACATCTCCACACCCCTCTTAACACTCTTTTGAAAAACACAATATATGCCATTTACGCAAAAATATAATACAAGATTTATTATATATCAGAATGTATAGGGTGGCAAGTAAAATTTCGTAAGCTGCACGTATCAATTCAGTCCCAGATGATGATAGGTAAGATCTGTGACTACACGGCCTTTGGGTGTTCTGTTCAGAAATCCGTTCTTGATCAGATAGGGTTCGTAGACATCCTCTATCGTACCGGCATCTTCACCGATGGCAGCTGCCAGGGTATCCAGACCCACGGGACCTCCGTCGAATTTCTCAATGATCGTGACCAGAATATTGCGGTCGATATGGTCCAGTCCCATCTTATCGACATCCATCAGATCCAATGCCGTTCTGGCTACCTCCTCGGTAATGATCCCGTCGTATTTAACCTGTGCAAAGTCACGGACACGTTTTAAGATCCGGTTCGCCAGTCTCGGTGTACCGCGGCTTCTTCTGGCCATTTCCTTTGCTCCGGCCGGTTCGATCTCCACGTCCAGGATCCGGGCGGAATGCATGATGATCTGCTGTAATTCCTCTATGGTATAAAATTCCAGATGATGGATCATGCCGAAACGATCCCGCAGAGGTGCAGTCAGAAGTCCGGCACGGGTGGTCGCTCCCACCAGAGTGAATTTCGGCAGCTCCAGACGCACAGATCTGGCACTGGAACCCTTTCCGATCATAATATCGATGCAGTAATCCTCCATGGCCGGGTACAGTACCTCTTCCACCTGACGGTTCAGCCGATGGATTTCATCCACGAATAACAGATCTCCCTCCTCCAGATTGTTCAGGATCGCCGCCATTTCACCGGGCTTTTCAATCGCAGGGCCACTGGTCACCTTCATATGCACACCCATTTCGTTGGCTATGATTCCTGCCAGCGTGGTCTTGCCCAGTCCGGGAGGTCCATAGAACAACACATGGTCCAGTGCATCTCCGCGCTGCTTTGCTGCGGTAATATACACCTTCAGGTTCTCTTTGATCTTGGACTGGCCGATATAGTCGTCCAGTGTCTGGGGCCGCAGAGAGCCTTCCAGTTTGATATCTTCTTCTGTGATATTTGTCTCTATCATTCTTCTAGGCATAATTTATCCGGTTCCTTAAAACAATTTTTTCAGGGCAGCTTTCAGAATCGCGCCGGAATCCATGGTCTCCACATCCTCAAGGGCATTGACAGCCTTGAGGCTCTCTGCCTGTCCGTATCCCAGTGCCACCAGTGCTTCCACGGCTTCCTTTTTCTTCTCACTGTCAATGTGCAGGCTGCCGGCAGTCAGGATTCCCTGGGCTCCGCCTGCGGCGATCTCTCTGGAGATCAGTGTATCATCAATGGAGAGCTTATCTTTTAATTCCAGAATCAGGCGCTGCGCCGTCCGGGCTCCCACTCCCGGGGCCCTGGAGATTGCCTTGGCATCCCCGGACATAATGGCAAACCGCAGAGCATCTGCATCCATGACCGATAATATTGCCAGCGCTCCCTTTGGACCGATTCCGCTGACTGTAATGCACAGCTTGAACATTTCCAGATCACTTCGGGAGAGAAAACCATATAGTAAAAAGGCATCTTCCTTCACATAGGTATAAGTGTAAAGCCGAACTTCTTCTCCGATTCCCGGCAGCCTGGAGGCTGTATCCGCAGAAATCCTTACATTGATGCCAAATCCGTTGACATCGATCACAGCGTTATCTACCGTGGCATCTTCCAAAAAGCCATTCACATATGCAAACATGTATACTAAGTCCTCGTCTTTCCTGTCCTGCAAATAGTAACCTGTAAAAATCGGCTACGATATGTTTATCATACCATAGCCGAACATATGTTTCAAGCAACTTTTCTGTTTTCTGATTTCCATCAGCTCTGAATCTGTTTCAACTGATAAAATTCTCCCTGCAGAGCCATAAGTTCTTCATAAGTGCCGTACTCTGCGCAGCGACCGTCTGCAATGACCGCGATCCTGTCGGCATCCCGGATAGTGGACAGTCTGTGGGCCACGATAAAGGTGGTACGCCCTTCTGTCAGATTGTTCAGCGCCTGCTGGATCAGCTTTTCTGAAATACTGTCCAGAGCCGAGGTGGCTTCATCCAGTACGATCACCTTCGGATCCCGGATCAGTGCTCTGGCAATGGAGATACGCTGTCTCTGACCGCCAGACAGTTTGCCGCCGTGCTCTCCCACCATGGTATCCAGACCCTTAGGCAGTGATGCGATCAGATCCGACAGATTGGCAGCTTTGATCACTTTCTGCAGTTCTTCCTCCGACACATTTTCGCAACCGTAAGTGATATTGTCACGGATCGTTCCGGAGAACAGGATCGAAGTCTGGGGAACTACCGCCAGGTGCTTTCGGTAGGTGCGTAGATCGATCTTACTGATATCCTTGCCATCGATCAGGACTTTTCCGCTTTCCGCCTGATTAAAACCGATGACCAGATTCAGGATCGTAGACTTTCCGGCGCCGGATTCTCCCACCAGTGCAATAGTCTCTCCCGATTTCACATGAAGATTCAGATGGTTCAATACATTATGTTCGTTATTTTTATAATGGAAACATACGTCCTCAAAATCAAAAGTACCGGTCACCTGTTCCAGTTTTTCCTTGCCCTCATTATCTTCGATATCTTCAGATAACAATACTTCACCGATGGAATTGACGGATTCAATACCCTTGGCAATGGTAGGCAGCAGGGTGACGATGGAGGACACCTGATTGACTACCGTGGCAAAATAACTCTGGTACAATGTGATATCGCCTGCCTGAATTTTGCCGCCAATGGCCAGATATCCGGTAAATGCCAGACAGATCACCTGGAAGATCTGGAATACTGCCCAGCCAACCGAGCCAAACAATGCCTGGATCAGATCCAGTTTGTAGCCTTTTTCCGCCACAGCAAAAAGCTGGCCGCTCATTTTTGCCACTTCTTCGTCCTCCAGGGCATGTGCTCTGGTCACAGGCACAAGTTCCACCATTTCCATGACTCTGGCGGAAGTCTCTTCCATTTCCTTACGGAATTCAGTATTCCGTTTTTTCATGATATTCCGGAAAGTGACCATGGTGATGGCTGCTACCGGTGTGGTCAAAAGGAAAAAGATAAATACGATCCGGCTCTTGCTGATGGTGACCACCAGCGCCACACCGATATTCAGCGCAATGTTCAGAATGCTTAAAAATAACTGTGTGGAAAGCCCCTCTACCGCTTCCACGTCACGCATGATCTTGGACTGCAATCGCCCGGACTGAGTCTCCACATGATAGGAAATGGATAACTGCTGAAGCTTTCGGATCAATGCTTTCCTCAGTCCCGTCTCCGCATAGCGGGTGGCCAGACTCTTGTAGGAAGTATACAGATAGTTCATCGGAATGTTCAGCAGGATCAGCCCTGCTTCCAGAATACTGTAAAAAATAATGTTCCGAAAAGTATACGGGTTGTGGGATGTCACATCATTGATGATATTGGCCGTAATGATCGGCAGTACCCAGACGCAGGCATGCTTTGCAAAAAAGCAGATGACTGCCAGAACAAATTTATGATAATTTCCCTTGTACAGATGCACTAACGTCCGCAGAGGATGCCCCTGATTGTTCCGGTAACATTCGATAAACCAGCTTTCGATATCCATTTTCTGCCTGGGGGATGTTTTTGCTTCAAAATCTTTCATACCGCTTTTCATGCCTTTCCGTGATCTGCGCATTTATGTCTTTTCCTGTCCGCAGATCTGTTTCATGTTTCAATGCCACGTTTCTATTTTCCGGGCTTACTTATTCATTTTATCGCAATTAATATGTATTTTCCAGTTTGTTTTTGCGGTTTTCCTTTGAAAACAACTGATTTTTTGCCAAAAAAGGCTGTGTCAGAACTTTTACATTCTTACACAGCCCTTTTGTCATAGCATTGGATTTTTTACAGTTGATTAGTTGTTGATCAGCTTATCACTCTCGTTGTTCCAGCTGTAAAGCTTACGGATCTCTTCGCCGACCTTCTCGGAAGGATGCTCAGCAGCAAGCTTTCTCATAGCCTTGAAGTGAACCTGCTTGCCTGCGGGAGACATATCTAACAGGAATTCCTTAGCAAAAGTACCATCCTGAATATCGGACAGGATCTTCTTCATGGTCTTCTTGGTCTCCTCGGTGATCAGCTTGGGGCCGGTGATGTAGTCACCATACTCAGCGGTGTTGGAGATAGAATATCTCATGCCTGCGAAACCACTCTGGTAGATCAGATCTACGATCAGCTTCATCTCATGGATACACTCGAAGTATGCATTTCTGGGATCGTAACCAGCCTCAACCAGAGTCTCGAAACCAGCCTGCATCAGAGCACATACGCCGCCACACAGAACTGCCTGCTCACCGAACAGATCGGTCTCGGTCTCGGTTCTGAAAGTGGTCTCCAGAACGCCTGCTCTTGCGCCGCCGATACCCAGTGCATAAGCCAGTGCCAGATCCTGAGCCTTACCGGTTGCATCCTGCTCTACAGCGATCAGACAGGGAACACCCTTACCAGCCTGATACTCACTTCTTACGGTATGTCCGGGTCCCTTGGGAGCGATCATGGTAACATCAACGTTCTTGGGAGGTACGATACATCCGAAATGAATGTTGAAACCATGAGCGAACATCAGCATATTGCCCTCTTCCAGGTTGGGCTCGATGTCGTTCTTGTACAGATCAGCCTGCTTCTCATCATTGATCAGGATCATGATGATGTCAGCACGCTTTGCAGCTTCTGCAGCGGTAAATACTTCGAACCCCTGTGCCTCAGCCTTTGCCCAGGACTTGGAACCCTCGTACAGACCGATGATAACATGACATCCGGAATCCTTCAGGTTCAGTGCATGTGCATGACCCTGGCTGCCGTAGCCGATAATTGCGATAGTCTTACCCTCTAATAAAGAGAGATTACAATCTTCCTGATAAAAAATCTTAGCCATTTTCTTCTCCTCCGTTATGAGACATAAAATTTATAACTGATAGGGATCTTCCCTAGAGCTAACATAAAGTGTGAGGTCTTACGCCTGTCAGTCCTCAATCTTCAATATAGGTAACGTTCTCGATACCTCTTCCCAGACCTGTGATACCGGTTCTGGCAAGCTCCAGCACTTCGTACTCTTCCGTAAAACGCTGGATCAGCGCATTGACCTTGCTGTGATTACCGGTAAATTCAACGATCAGATTCTCCGCACCTACATCAATGATCTTCGCACGGAAATTGTTGGCAAGGAATTCTACCCCCTGGCGAATCTCCAGACGCTTTTCGGGATCTACTTTCACCTTGACCAGTACCAGTTCGCGGTACACGCTGTCATCCGGGTCCAGTTCCTTAATATCCCGGACATCCACAAGCTTTCCCACCTGCTTCTCGATCTGTTCCAGAATATCGTCATCTCCC
>OHPV01001183.1_pt1 | contig 12093 bp, 16 predicted proteins | sample 1577781 | NCBI WGS metagenome assembly OHPV01 (sample SAMEA3879518, study PRJEB24766) | human gut metagenome | biome: human-associated habitat; feature: feces | place: USA | collected 1985/1987 | reverse complement strand
CTTCGGGATTCATTCCTTGTAATTCAATGATTAATTCTTCTACTGTCATAACGTTGTTTATTTTATTATTATACAGCTAAGATAACACTATAAGTGCGGACATCGTAGTGATTACTCCTTTATTATCAAGAAGTTAGCTTTGTTTAGCTGAAGCTAAAAAGGATAGAAAAAAGCCTATACATATTATGAATACGGATACGTTGGTTGAGTCTCCAGTTGTTTCTAAATGGGTAGAGAAATCTTTGGAATCAATGAGAATTGAAGCAGAGAAGATCGATTTACCAATCATACCAGAAAGACTAACACCAGATTACAATAATACTTTTTGGGTAAATTTAATAGGACGCGGATACCCATTCCCTAGAATGAAGTATAGATGGTGTACTGATAGATTGAAAATTCAGCCAGTTAATAACTTTATCAAGAATAAAATAGCTGAGCACGGCGAAATAATATTGGTTTTGGGTACACGAAAGCAGGAGAGTTCAAGAAGAAATAGAACTATGACTAATCTCGAAAAGAAAAGAGTTCGAGAACTCCTTAGTCCTAACCCTACTTTAGCTAACGAGCTTGTTTTTTCGCCTATGGAAGATTGGACAGACGATGATGTCTGGGCTTTCTTAATGCAGTATAAGAATCCGTGGAATTATTCTAATAAAGATCTTTTGACCATGTATCGAGGTGCTACAGCTGATAACGAATGCCCATTACAGGTCGATAAATCAACGCAATCATGCGGTAAGAGTCGATTTGGATGTTGGGTTTGTACTATGGTTGAAAAAGATAAGTCTATGGAAGCTATGATTGCCAATGATCAAGAGAAGGAATGGATGAGTTCACTTCTAGAGTTCAGAAATGAATTTGGTAATGAAGAGGGCGATAGAGAAAGAAGAAGTTTCAGACGAATGAAGGGAAATCTTCAAGGAAACTATGGAAAGCTATTTCATGGACCATATAAGAAAGAAGTAAGAGAGCGGTGGTTAGAGAGACTTCTTTCTATTCAAAAAGATATAAACGAGAATGGACCCGAAGAGTTTAGAAGTCTTGAATTGATTCGGTTAGAAGAATTGCAGGCTATTAGAAGAATTTGGGTAAATGATAAACATGAGTTTGATGATGTATTGCCTAGAATTTATGAAAGAGTTTTAGGAAAAGCTTTCGTAGATCCTACTTGGCTTCACAATGAGAATTTTCAGGCAGAAGAATGGGATATTCTTAAGAAGGTTTATCTTTATCCTCGACTAAAATCTGGGCAAGCTTTTCTAATTCAACATCAATCTCTTCCAATTCCGCAACTGCTTGGTCCTTTTGATCGCGAAGTTTCTGAACCATCTCGGAAGTTTTATCATTTATATCTTCCTTACTAATTTTCTTTATATTTCGTAGAATATCATTTTCCAAGACATCCAACACAGTTATACCAAGCATAGATCTAATTGCATTTTTCAATTGATTATTAGAACTATCTACTGCCATTTCTGCAATCTTTTCTCCATCAAAGAAGAAGAAACTTGATAATGCACTTGGTAGAATATTCTCAACGAACATAGGCCAGTTTTGTGTTAAGAATTCATTTGCGACACCATCTTTATATACATAAATGCTTTCATTGGTCTTCTTATCAATACTATTCCAAGCCCTTTTTACTATATAGTTTTCTTTCGAGCCATTATTTATTTCAAACTCTAATTCGATAATACACTTTTTATCTTCTGCGTTCTTATTAACAAAAGACTTAAGATACTGCGCATAAGATCTTTTTTTACTCTCTGTATATGCAACAGAGTTTGAACCATATAAAGCAAGAAGAACCGCTTCCAAAAAAGTAGTCTTTCCTCGACCATTCATTCCACCAACTAAAACTATTGGCTTATTGTTGGTAAACAAAAATTCATTATCACCTGCATAAACTCCAAAGTTATGCAATCGCAATCTCTTAATAATCATCGATTATTCATCCTCGTTATCTTCAAATTCTGTTTCAAGCGGTTGATAATCCAAAAACTTCTCGTTATATTTACCGCCATTTTCTTTTTTTCGTACCATCATATTGGAATAGTACTCTGTTGCATCTGTTTCGTCCTTATAAAATGTTTTCGCCAAAGTCTTATTAATATCATCCAGAATATTTTTTCTTTGATTCACGTCAGACGCTTTATTTTCCACATCAATCAGCGTGTACATCATTTCAAAAGCTAATTCCTCATCTGGATACATTTCACTACAACAGATGAAGTTGCCAACAGATAATGAAACGGTAATAAAGTATTTTAGATTGAACTTAGAACGTGGGATTGCTCATTTGTGTGGAACTGGTTTTATAAAGGAATTTGATGATTTGATAAAACTAGCAGTGAAGGAGAAAAGGGCATGAGCATATATTTAGATTATAATGCTTCTGCTCCAATTGATTTACGTGTTTTAGATTACATGGTGGATGTTTACAAGAACTCAATTGGAAATGCAGATAGTAGAACGCATGACTTTGGTGAAAGAGCAAGATTTGTAGTGGAGGATGCTAGAAAGCAGGTTGCAACACTCTTGGGAATTTCATCAGACGAAGTTTTTTTTACTAGTGGTGCCACAGAAAGCAACAATATAGCAATAAGAGGCTTAGTGGATTATGGCAAAAAAAATGGAAAGATGCATATTATTACAACAGCGATTGAGCATAAAGCTGTTCTTGAGACGGTAAAGCATTTATCTGAAAATGGGTTTGAAGTTGAGTTTATAAAGCCAGGGATTAGCGGAAGAGTAAATGCTTCGGATGTCTTAGATAAGGTGAGGGAAGATACGCTTTTGGTTAGTGTTATGCATGTAAATAATGAAACAGGAATAATCCAACCTGTTAAAGAAATAGGTGATGCACTTAATCAAAAAGATGTATTGTTTCACGTTGATGCTACACAGAGCTGCGGAAAGCTTGTAGATGAAATTCGAGGCATTAAATATAATATGCTTTCATTCAGTGCACATAAACTGATGGGGCCTCAAGGGGTAGGTGTACTTGTATTGAAAAAGAATCGATACAAGTTACCGCCAGTAAAAAATATCATGTATGGTGGTCAGCAAGAACACGGAATACGACCTGGCCACATCCGGCAACTAAAGCAACCGGAATTGTGGCAAGGCATGTAAAATTGCAAGTGCTGAATACAAAGAAAATGCTAAAAAGGCTATTGATATAAAAAAATCTGTGCTTCAAGAATTTGATGCTTCAGGAGTAGAGTATTCTATTAATGGTGATCCGGAGTACTGCGTTGATACAACAATTAATGTTTCATTAAAAGGAGTATCTTCCGAAGCATTGATGATATCAACAAAGCAGTTTTGTGGAGTTTCTAATGGTTCGGCTTGTACATCAAAAAGTTATTCTCCAAGTTATGTTTTAGTAGCTATGGGGCTTGATAATGATACCATTGAATGCTCATTACGAATAAGTTGGGGAGCAGGAACAAATAAAGATGAAGCTATTGAAGGAATAAGAGGACTTCTAGATGTAGCAAAGCAGTTCAGTTTGTAAAGCGGGGGATGAAAGTGGATTCAGGTAAATTAAGCACAATTTTATATTCGAACAAGCTAGATGTAAAGAAATTTGAGAATCTGCTGAGTAATAATGACCAAGGGTATAATTTTTTTTGGTTAGAGGCAATATTAAAGTTAATTGCTCAGAATAAGCAGTTATTTACTTTTGAAGATGTCATAGATGAAATGATAGTAGGGGCTTGGCGAATGGTTACACATTACCATCTTCGTCTTGGGTATACTGTCAATGGAAATGCTGAAAACTTTCTTGAACATGCAATAAGGATTCTGTATGAATGTTTAAAGGAGGATGTTGGTAATAAAACACTATCAAAAGATCGATTGTTGTTTCTTATCCAAAAGTATCAAGATAATTTGATGGAAGACAAATTACATTTGACCGACTATGTGCCTTATAGATTAATTAAGCCTTTTGTTGAAAAAGAAGGAAAGGATTATATAGATAGAAAAAACTACGGCCGCTTTATTGCCTATTTAAATGCATTTACAAAGGTAAATCATGAATTTTTTTATGATATTACTGATGCAGAGAATCCACTTAAGAGAAGAATTCGTCTTAATGAAGAATGGGTTAATTTTATTCTTCAGAACTATGCTGTCATTATGGGATGGCTTAGGTTTAATAAGGCTTTATTCATACAGGATCGTAACCCAGGTGTACCTGGGGTTATGTATAAGGTTGCCCCAGAAACTGAAGAAAAAAGGAAGTCTTTAAAAAATGCACGAGAATTATGGATTGCAACTGTAGATGTTACGGGAAAACCATTATATGAAATCTATAGGGTAGTAAAAAATATAAAAGAAGATATGCTAGATGATGGAATATATATATCAGATAGGATTTCATCGTTTGGAATTGAATCGTTGCTGTGGAATGTAGATGTAGGTGTATATAATAAATATTCTAGTTTGCGATTCATATTAGATGAAGTTCTTGATTTTTTAAACAAAGATAGGTGTAATTTTGGAAACTATGTAGAAGCAAACGGTATTAAGCCGTTGTTCCCAGATATGGATTCAAAATATGCATATGAATCTTTTGTTGAGAAATTAGGAAACTACTATGAGTATGAGGTGTAATTGATGAGTAGAGTGTTCGAAAAATTCATGACTAGAATGGCGTGGGTGGTGCTTATAGTTTTTGTGATTCGATGCGCGATTTCTTGGAATGAGATTGTAAATGATTTTTCATTATATGAGCTTTTTGGTTTTGCGGGTGAAGCAATTACTGTAACTGCTGTAATTGCTGCTTTATATGAGAAGATACTATGGAAGTATGATCCTTTTCTTAAGTTGCCTGTTTTAAATGGGAAATATGAAGGAGAGGTTAAATCCAATTTTGACGGGTCAGAAAGAAAAATTGTTGTTCAGATAAAACAATCATTGTTTTCGATTTTTGTGTTGCTAAAAACGGAAGAAAGTTCTAGTAAAGCAATATCCGCAAAGATTATAGATCGTGATGGCGAGAATGTACTTACTTATACATATATAAACCGTCCGAAAACAGAAGTACGTGATAGAAGCGAAATTCATTACGGAACAGCAATTTTGAGTATTACTGATAATTATGAGATACTTGAGGGGGGTTATTATACAGATAGAAATACTGCGGGTGATATGGTTCTACGTAGATGAAAAATATTTTGTCTTAAATAAATCTTAAAACGTCGCCGAGTAAAACGGCGGTTTCTCAAACTAATTTCAAAAACCAATAAATATAATTGAGCTGGTATTTTTAACGTACATCTCATCGTGTAATGTATAATCAGAAACTACTAAATGGAACTGATTAACATACACGAGGAGGTGTTTTTCTATGTCAATGGAACATGAAGAATTGGTAAAGTGCGCCATATGCGGACATGAGGATGGGTTTATTATTTGGCAGAGCCTTAATGCGACACTTAATCCTGAGGCAAAAGCGGATATGATGGAAAGTCGCCTTTTTGAGCATAAATGCCCTAAATGTGGTCATGTAGATAGCTATACATATGATCTTTTATATCACGATATGGAATCAATGCTCTTGATTCAGTTATGTGAATCCAAAGAGCGTGTAGCAGATTATATTGCTATGTTTGATGATTTATCTAAAAAGACAGACGAACTTATTAAGATGGATGATGACTATACATTACGCTTAGTCAATTCTAGAAATAATTTGAGAGAGAAAGTTTATATTTTTGATCAGGGGCTTGATGATCGGATAATAGACCTTATGAAGCTGTTCATAAGATTTGATATCTCTCAGGAAAATCCAGAACACGAGGTGGACGAAATCTTTTTAGAAATTAGAGATGATGTTCCGACGAGATTTGCCATATGCCTTACTGATGGTCAATGGGGAAGTGTACCATTCAATCAAGAGGTGTATGACAGAATAAAAGAGGAAATGATTGATCCGGAGGATGATGGAAAGCGAGACTACATTGTGAATATGCAATGGGCCGGTGAATGCATTCATAATATGGCAGAAAAACTAAATGAGTAGCTTTATAGTTGGGGATGAAAATGTTGGAAAAGTACAAATCCAACCTTAAGGAGTTAAGACTGGATGCAGGTCTTACTCTTGATGAGTTAGCTGAAGCCACAGGCTTGGGTAAAAGAACGATTATTACCATAGAAAATGATGCAGGTGCTAATCCGTCCGTAGGTATGGTGAAGCGCCTTTTGGCGTATTTTGATATATCGTTTGAGGAATTATATCCATAGGATGATTATGATGGAAAGTGCAAGATGCTGCACTTGTTGGCAATAGTACTTTCTTTTATAATAGAAATGTGAACGGATGTTCGGAATAAATCGAAGGGAGGAAATAGTTAATTGAAAAATGCGATGCTGCGCGGTTGGCAATACGCTAGAGGTCAGACAGAGGCATGCCAACTGCGAAAGGCGATTCATCTACGCCTTTTAGTATGTACTTGCAAAGGTGACAAATTTCCCTTTTCCTTTACAAGCACAAATAGTTTATTAACGCATTTGTATTGTAGAAGGAGAGACGATGAAAAAGATTAATTTATATTGTAAAAAGTGAAAATGTAGCATGCGAGTCAGCTACACACTTTCAGGAAATTTGGAACAGCCAGTATTGTCCGGAATAACTATGAAATGTCATCGCTGTAAAAGAGTTATGGCACTAAAAAACTACACAGAGGGCAAAATGATTGCTCGCGCGGATGATAGCGAAAAGCTATTTATCTAGTATCTGATCCGGTGGGATCATTAGAAATGGAAAAATTGAATGATGGCACTCATGATAAAGGAGACATTTAAAAAAGTGTCAATCCTAGGGACGCATGGGAAAGATAACCAGTAAAAGCTGATTCTTTCTTGTGTGTCCTTTTTTGTTTCTATTAGACATTTTTATAGAGATTTCTTTTCCCGGTTATCAGCCGGAAAGAGGGGAAGATGAAAAAAGTAAACAGAATCAATGGAGTAATTGATGTAACAATGGTTGGTGGAAGAATTAAGAAGTTACGTACTGATGTAGGATTTACCCAGGAGGAACTTGCTATAGAACTTCACCTTGAGGGGTAGTCTGCTATTTCCAATTATGAGAACAACAGCAGAGGTGTTTCAGCTGAGATGCTTACCCAGCTGAGTCGCCTGTTTCATGTATCTGCTGATTACATATTAAACGGTGATTCACCGGATAATCTTGATCCTATTGTTAATGAAGCAATAGAGATTCTAAACAATCTGAAGACAGACAAGGCTAAGAAGTCTGCACTTGAAATGCTAAGGCAGATTCAGATTCTTGAGAGCTAAGGTTCACATTATGTGTACCATATGTCCACATCCGCGCTAACGAATATAAGGCGCATTCCAATTAGACTTATACATGTAAGAGTTACGAAGCGGCGCGCAGCCAAGTGACATAAACACGACTGAATATAGGAGGTGTATATGGCCACTATGGTTAATATCTATGAAAGCTACGGTGACAAATCAGCTAGGGAGAGGGCCGAACTGATTTATTCCAATTACTCTTCCTTCCAGGGAATCATCGAGGATTGCAAGATGAGACTGATCTACGAGATTAAGGCAGAGAAGGAAAGAAAGCGTAGCAATCACAAAGATGAACTTGGAGTCCGTATTCAGAATTTGGGCAACTACAGTAATCCTACAGCGGATGAAGCGGTTCTTGATGTAATGCTTGAGGGAGCAATTAAAGGACTGAATTCAGCAGAGGATGCTTTATCAGATCCGGCTCTGGTACAGGAATTTAAGAGAAGAGAGTATGTCATTGTGATGATGGCTGATGAATACGCATCCTTCAACAGGCACCTGCATGCACTTAGCGTGAAGGAGCAGGAACTTATCATTCCGCTTCTGAAGCAGGAGAAGGACTACTACACACTGGCAGAGGAAGCTGGTGTATCTGTTCCGTTTGTCAGAAGAAAGGCAAGCCGTATTCATTGTGAATTGATTTCCTACATGGAAAATTATTTCATTGAGAAGCTTTAGGAGGGATGGTCATGAAGGAATTAAAAGAGCTTACATTTCCTCCAGAGGCTGAGGAAATGGCTGTTAAGTATGCTCCTTTTGACATTATGAAGCAGCTTAACAAAGAAGGAAAGATAACAGACGAAGAACTGCGGTATATCGCGAAAAGCTGCTATTTACTCCCGTGTTTCTACAGAGCATGAGGCGCAGATTTCTGCACTGGAGAATCAGGTGCAGTACTATGATGAATTATTACAAAGGCATCCTGACTGGGAGCTGGTTGATAGATATATTGATGAAGGTATCACAGGTACATCTATTCACAAGCGTGAATCCTTTATGAGAATGCTTCAGGATGCAAAAGAGAAGAAATTTGATCTGATAATTACCAGAGAGGTATCCAGGTTTGCACGAAATACAGTTGATACACTGCAGCAGACCAGAATCCTCAAATCTTACGGCGTGGAGGTGTGGTTCACAGAAGACAATATCTGGACAATGAATGATGAGGACGGAGAGCTTCGTCTATCAATCATGGCAACGCTGGCTCAGAACGAAAGTAAGAAGATTTCACAGAGAGTAAAAGCCGGTCAGATGCTTACATTTAAGAATGGAGTTCTGTATGGCAATGGTAATATCCTTGGCTACGACAGAGTAGGAAATAAGCTTGTTGTAAATAAAGAACAGGCTGAGACCGTGAAGAGAATCTTCGAGCTTTGTTTATCCGGCAATGGTGTTCGTAAAATTCAGGACATCATGGAGCAGGAGGGCCGAAAGACTGCAACAGGACTTACCAGATGGCAGTCCGTTAATACTAACAGGGTGCTTAGAAATCCTTTTTATTGCGGAAGAATCGTTTATCGTAAGCAATATGTTCCTGATTATCTGGTTCAAAAGAAAATCAATAATTTTGGAGCCGTTGAAAAGGTTTATGTGGAAGGCACTCATGAGAAACTTGTATCACCTGAAGATTTTGATCGGGCTCAGGAGTTAAGAGCAAAACATCGAATCGGAAAGCGTGATAAGAATGGCAGATCTGTTGGTCAGTCACCATGCAAGCATATCTGGGGCAACAAAATTGTTTGTACCTGTGGTCATGCTATGAACAGAAGAATCGCTCACAAGGCAAAAGATGGAAATCTTTCGTATATCTATCAGTGCTATGGACAGTTAAGAACAGGCACACCTGAAAGCAGACGGAAGAAAGGCCTTGAGGTTGATGGAATCTGTGACAACTCATCGTTTATGGAATGAAAGTTGGAAGTTCAGGCTGATTTCATTTTTAAAAATCTTTTAAACAATAAGGAAGCTATTTACCGTGAAGCAATGTCGATGTTGAATGATGTGGCTGAGGTTAAGGCTCCTGAAAGAAATGATAAGGAAAAGCTTGAACGAAATATGAAGCAACTGGATAAGCTGCATAAGCAAATGGTTAATCTTGTTGATATGTGTGCTGACGGAGATATTTCCAGAGAAGTCTTTCGCAGTAAGAAAAAGAAACTTGAAGATCAGATTTCAAACATTGAAAAAATTAATAGTGAGTGTAGACAGCAGATTCTAGAATTGGAAGATAATGAAGCAAAGGATAGACGCATTGAAAGTCTTTCTGAGTTCATTAAGATGACTGCTTATGATGCCAGGGCGAAGATTCCAGAAACAGTGATTGATAACTTTGTGGATCGTGTGGTATTTGATCATGGAGATTTCATCTGGTATCTGAATCCAACCTTTGGAAATGAAGTATACAGTCAATCCACTTCCGATTGAAAAAAAACAACTGTCAACCGCTTCAAGTGATACAAAAGATACGTCATATGCCTGCTCCAGCACAGACAGCTATTATCGCATTACCGATGGAGGCTGCTGGCTACTGACGGAATATGAAGAATAGTATTGTTAAATGTTAAATGAAAATGAGGTCATTGATATATGATATATGCTATGAGTGATATTCATGGATGCATAGGAGAGCTTCAAAAGAATATGGAACAGGTTGATCTTGGTGGTGATAATCGCATTGTATTTTGTGGAGACTATATTGATTATGGTGACAGTTCGTATTATATTTTGAAGTATCTTTGGGATTTGCACGGATTTTGAGTATGGAGCAAATACCATAAGTACATTTATATCGGAGCAACAGATGGATTTCTTAAATCAGATAGCAAGAACATGTTCCATGGAAACAATTAGCAGAGAAGCAGTTCGGATGATTCTTTCAAATCATGAAAAGCTGATTTGGTGGATTCAGCAGATGCCTTTATATTTTGAAACAAAAAGTCAGATATTTGTTCATGCAGGAGTAGATGAAGAAGCAGGAGAGTACTGGATGTGGGGAGCATCTGATAATACTCTTCTTGGCAAGTTTCCGGCAACGAAAGGTAAGTTTTATAAAACCATAATAGCAGGGCATGTTGGAACCTGCAGCAGAGATCTTGCTGCTAATCGGAGTTATCACGATGTTTATTATGACGGAGAGAGTCATTATTATATTGACGGATCGGTTTATAAGGGTGGAAAACTGTTGCTATTAGCTTATGATGAAGAAAAGGAAAAATATTATCAGGTTGAAAATGGCAGGATGGATATTATTAATCCTTTTGACGTCAGATTCGGATTAGACCGAAATCGGAGATGTACATAGATATAGTAGAAATATTTAGAATTTAATGACATAATAAATAAGAATTTGTTATATAGGATTATAGAAAATCCGGTCAGGATACTTGTCAGTACCTGACCGGATGTCTGCTTTTATTTTGCTTTTAGATAAGCGGTCTTGTTAAGATTTAGCTGTTTTAAAAATCAAACTTAGTTATTAACCCCATGATGAACATCTTCTGTTGATGTTGTAAGTGGAAGAAATGTATATCCGTTAGCAAGACCCCACTGTATGATACGTTCAACAGCGTTGACACTGAAGCCTTTTATATCATGCTGAAGTACGACAGATACATTATGGCTCTTCATTCCGTTTACAACATTCTGGTATACTTCTTCCGTGCTTGTTGTTCCACCGGCATCACCGCTGGATACATTCCAGTCAAAATATTTGTATCCCTGGTCAGTTACAGCTTTTGTAAGAGTTGTCATAATGCCACTACAGTACTTTAAGCTCACGGTGTTAGAACTTCCACCAGGGAATCGTATAAGCTTAGGACGCTGTCCTGTCTGTGCATATATAATATCGGACATTTCGTTAAGATCAGCAAAATAAGCATCAACACTTGAATATATTTTCTTATAATCATGTGAAGCACTGTGGATAGCAACTGTGTGGCCAGCAGCAGCCTCTTTGGCTATCATATTTTCATAACCACTGTTAACATTTGTTACAAAGAATGTAACTTTAACATTGTATTTGTCAAGAATATCTAACAACTGCTGTGTATGTGCACCTGGTCCATCATCAAAAGTAAGATAAACGACTTTGTTTCCAGATGAAGTTGTGGCTGTCTGTTTTACAGCTTCAACAGTAACAGTTCTGTCTATAGAAGTTTCATTGCCGAACTTATCTGTAACAGAGTATGTTATTGTGTAGGTTCCTGCACGGTATGTAGAAATATTATCTGATACAGAAACACTGTCAGATATATCATTACCATGGGAATCTTTTGCAGTACATCCCGGATCTTCAAATCTGGTACCAGCCTTTATGGTAATATCAGAATCTCCATTTAGTGTGATGGTAGGTGCTATGCCATCATTATATTCTATTGTACGTTGTACAGAGGTTTTATTGCCTGATGAATCGCTGACTGTATAGGTGATTACATTCTTGTCTTCAGTTCTTTTTATCTTGCTGGTAATATCACCATCATAGTTATCGGTGGCAGTAAAACCCTCTTCCTGATATGTTTCACCAGTTTTAGGATAATATCCGTCAATCTTATTGAGTTCGATTATAGGAGCCTTTGTATCAACTATTTTTACCTCTCTTGATTTTTGGGCAGAAAAAATACCTTTTTTAGCTTTATAATGTATATGATAGGTTCCTAATTTAGATGAATCTACGCTTCCTTTAATAGTAACATTCAAAGGAACATTTTTGGATGCAAGCGTGTTGAAAGCTGCTGTTGCCCCCTGTTCTGTATAAGTATC
>OHPV01001169.1_pt1 | contig 12300 bp, 11 predicted proteins | sample 1577781 | NCBI WGS metagenome assembly OHPV01 (sample SAMEA3879518, study PRJEB24766) | human gut metagenome | biome: human-associated habitat; feature: feces | place: USA | collected 1985/1987 | reverse complement strand
GATAAAATTATGCTAATGGGTTTATTATCTATAATTTAATTCAGAAAAGTAAGGAGAAGATTTATGCAATACGAAATTAAAGGAACTCCATTCCCTGCTGTTATTTGCCATTTGCAAGACGGTGAGCAGATGATTACAGAGGGCGGCGGAATGAGTTGGATGACGCCTAATATGGTTATGGAAACCACAACAAACGGCGGCCTCGGAAAAGCTTTCGGCAGGCTCTTTTCAGGTGACAAAATGTTCCAAAACAGGTACACCTGCCGTGGCGGAGAAGGTATGATTTCATTTACAAGCTGTTGCCCCGGCAACATCCGTGCCGTTGAAATTCATCCGGGTCAGTCTGTCATTTGCCAAAAAAGCGCATTTTTAGCATCTACACCGGGCGTTAATATGTCAATTTATTTCAAAAAAGCCCTTGGTGCAGGCCTTTTCGGCGGTGAAGGTTTTATTATGCAAAAATTTGAAGGCGAGGGAGTCCTCTTTGTTGAGCTTGACGGCTCTACCGTTGAATATGATCTTCAAGCCGGCGAACAACTTGTTCTTGACACAGGCCATCTCGCAATTATGGACGGCACTTGCAGTATGGATATTCAAACCGTTAAGGGTGCTAAAAACATTTTCTTTGGCGGCGAAGGACTTTTCAACACAATTGTAACGGGGCCGGGCAAGATTGTTGTTCAAACGCTCCCTGTCAATAAGCTTGCGCTTGAACTTTACCGTTATATGCCACAATCAGGCGGCAACGGATAATAAGTTATTCAAAAACACCGTAGGGGCGACCATTGGTCGCCTCAGACTGTCGATAAAGTGGCTAAACCGTGCCGTGCTTAAATTATCATAAAGTAATGACGTAGGTAAAGGGCTTGCTCTTGCAAAAATAAAATCAAAAATACATTTATAGAAAAACAGCTTGAACATTGTGTTCAAGCCGCTTTCATTTTCTTATCATTATGCTTTTTATAAATAATTGCGCATATTCCCGACAAAACTGCCGTGAGCACAAACACGGTTGCTGCCGTTTTCATATTGTTATGCATAAGCTCATTGCCGCAGATTGTGGATGTAATTATTGACGGAATACGGGCTATCGTTGTTATCGCAAAAAATCTGACTAAATTAATATCCGTTGCCGAAACAATATATGTAAAAATATCCTTCGGCGTTCCGGGAACAAGATAAAATATCCATAAAAACAGATTTTGATTGTCGCTATTGCTGATTATTTTAAGCTGTTTAAACTGCTCCTCATTTACAAAAGCGCCGATAAATGCCTGACCGAAAGTCTTTGAAAGAAAAACAATCACGAGTGAGCCTAAAAAAGTTCCTAACGAACAGTAAAAAAGTCCGCCCCAAGTGCCGAATGCATAGCCTGAGGCAATTTCAAGCGGTTCGGCAGGGATAATTTTAATAACGGTTTGAAACGCACGGATAAGAATAAATATTACCGCACTGAGACTTTTATACTGTGCAAGCCACGCATTAAAATTTTGAGTATCCGAAACAAAAGCAGTAAGCTGCTTGCCGAATGTAAAATAAACCGACAAAAATGCAATAAGAATAACAGCGATTGCAACACCGTAAATTATGCAAACATTTTTAGGCGGAAGCTTGAAATATTTTTTAAGCTGTTTCACTGTAATACCTCCTTGCCTTGTAGCTCGGCATACGGTCAAAGTGATGCCAATATCCGTCAAGCTCACCCTTATAGTCACTTTTCCACGGCTTGTATTTGCCGTTAAAATGAATAATATCGGTGTGCTCGTCCACATATTTCTTTGCCTTTTCAAAAGGCTCTTTATTCAAAAGCCTTGCAAAGCAACGCTCGTCAAGATTAATAACATATTCATCATAAAGACCGATATAGCCGTCATACATAATATTAATCACGTCCTGGTCGGCAAGAAACAGTATCGGCTTTTTCTTTTTTATAATATCAAATACCCTATCGCTTGAAAAAAGCTCTCGCATGAGTTTCAAATTAAATAGCATAACTCCTGCGTTAATATATCTTTTGGAATGCTTAATACCGAGCCTTTTTCTGTTCCAAATATCTATTGCGCCGTCAAAATGCTTAGCGCCGATTAAAACATTGCTCCCAAAGTCTGCATTATAAAAATCGTCAAGGCGGTTAATCACAACCGTATCAGGGTCGATATACAAAATTCTGTCAAGCTCCTTTGGCAAAAGCTCGCTTGCGAAAATCCTGTAATAAGTTTCCTTAGAAATTCTTTTGCACGTCGGCGCACCGTCAAAAAGCGAATTATCAACCTTTATCGGGTGAAGCGAAATATCCGTATTTATTGTTACTGCATTGATTTTCTGAAAATCGGCAAGAGTAAGCGACGAATGAACGATATATAAATCAATATCCGTTCCCTCGTTTGAATAAGAAAGCGATTTAAGCATTGTGCAAAGCGGCAAAACATATCCGCTGTTAAGAGTTACCAATATATTCATATTCCCATCTCCTTATATTCTAAGTTAAAAAATCAAGTTAAACTTTTCGTTTACGCCCCTGATTTTACCAAAGCATTTCTTACTTTCTGTTAAAGAAAAGGAAAGAAATAATAAAGAAGTTCTTACAAAACTGTTAAGATAAGCCCTTTCTCTCTTTCGTCAATAAAGAATACACCCCAAGCCTTACTTTCACGTGACTTCATTATTACAAAAACGTAAGAAAAAAGCACATTGAGTTTTTTAATGTGCTTTTTTGAATATGAATATTAAATTTTAATCATTAATCAAATTAGCGATATCGGATTTTAATTTATCCAAAATTTCATTATCGCTCATTGAATTTGAATAAACCTCGTCATCCTCAAATATATTTTGCTTTGCTTCTTCATTTCCGAGTGCGCTTGACAAAATATACGAATCAAGTCCCGAAACATATTCAAATTTACAAAAAATATCGTTTTTAAAATATTGTACGTCACCGTTTGGCAATTGCTTTTTTAAATATCCGATATCTTTAAACACTTTATCAATTTTGTTAATATCAATCATTACATTTCACCTTTTATTTTTATAGCATTTCCCCATCTAAAGAATATCTTACTGTACCGTCTTTACCATTAGAAATTTTATAATACCCATCTTTTCCGTGATGAAATCCCGAAGGATGATATTGAAATAAACCATCTCCATCATAGTTTATTTTATATCCACCACCATTTACAAACTCACGATTTTTCAACGAGCCTCTGCTTAGTGGTTTCACATCATATCCGTTTTTCTTTAAAAAATGATAAAGTTCCTTCGGAGTAATATTTTTCAATAAGCTAGGATTGTTTAATATATCATAAAAATTTTCAATAGCTGGCTCAGGATTACCAGAGTTTTGTCCGCTTGCAGAGCCTCCGCCTTTTCTATATGTATTATCAACATAACCATAAAAGGTTTTGATATATAAATCGCTGTTCGATTTTTGTAAATTATTCGTTTTAGCATAATCCACTTCGATTATATCGCCCTTCATTTCGTCAAAGGGCTTACCATAGCAAATAATTTTACTTATCTTAATTCTGCTTAACTTTATCATAACCGATTAGGTTTACTTCTTCAAGGCTGATTTCTTGTTTTTTGTACTATCTGTTTTGTATACGCAAAAAGTGAATAATTTAAAAAGAGGCTGTTTTTTACAGCCCTTTTTTGAATATGAATATTAAATTTTAATCAACAAAACCCACAAAAATGTCGTCAATAATTTCTCTGAGCACCTTGCCGTAAAAAAGCTGTTCTCTCTCCATTGAAAGAATACTGTCGTAGCTTTTTCTCACACCGTTATGCTCGACGGTTATTTTGCCGTCCGTATTTTTAATGAAATATTGCTTATTTTCAAGAGAAATCACAACGGTTTTAAATTGTGAAAGAGCCGATTCTATATCTTTAACGGTATTTTTAACAACAGGCAAATTATATTTTTGCGTGAAAACCTCAAAGCATTCGGGGCACGACCACCAAAATTTTGTTGTGGACGCATATCCCTGCTTCTCGGTATGATAGTTATATTCCTCATCGGTTATTTCATCTCCGCAAAAAAGGCAATGGGTATGATTGTTCTTTTTCGTCCAAGCCGTCTTTTTGAATTTCAAGCCCTTTAGCGGAAAATCCATAAAGCTTTCGCCGTATTTTTCAACCCATCTGTCGCTGTTATCCATTTATATTGCCTCCCATGTCATCATATATTTTTCGTTTTCAAGAGTTATCAGGAAATATTCTATATCCTCGATTATCGCCCTTCATTTCGTCAAAGGGCTTGCCATAGCAAATAATTTTACTTAGCTTAATTCTGCTTAACTTTATCATAACCGATTAGGCTTACATCTTCAAGACTGATTTCTTGTTCTTATATAAAAAGTGAATAATATAAAAACCCGCTGTAATCTTTTGAATTACAACGGGTTTGAATTTTATAAGCTATCAGCTTAATTTTGCCTTGCCTGTGCAAAGCTCATAATAGCGGCCCTTTTGAGCCATAAGTGCGTCATGGTCGCCACGCTCGATAATTTCACCGTGCTCCAAAACCATAATTGCATTTGAATTACGGACAGTTGAAAGCCTGTGAGCGATAACGAATACAGTTCTGCCAATCATAAGCCTATCCATACCGTGCTCGATATGAAGCTCTGTACGAGTATCAATTGACGAGGTTGCTTCGTCGAGAATCATAACAGGCGGGTCTGCAACAGCGGCACGTGCGATTGCAAGAAGCTGCCTTTGACCCTGACTGAGGTTTCCGCCGTCACCCGTGATTACCGTGTTATAGCCCTCAGGAAGCCTGCGGATAAAGGAATGAGCCGAAGCAAGCTTAGCCGCCGCAATACATTCCTCGTCTGTTGCGTTGAGCCTGCCGTAGCGAATATTATCCATAATAGTTCCCGTGAACATATGCGTATCCTGCAAAACGATTGCAAGGCTCTTTCTCAAATCGTCCTTTTTGATACGCTTAATATCAATTGAATCGTATGTGATTGAGCCACGCTCGATATCATAAAATCTGTTGATAAGATTTGTAATAGTAGTTTTGCCTGCACCGGTTGAGCCTACAAAAGCAATCTTTTGCCCCGGCTTTGCATAAAGGTTAATATCCTTAAGCACCTGCTTTTCGGGAACGTAACTAAAGTCAACGTCCTCAAATACAACCTTGCCCTCAACAGGAATTTTCTTATCCCCGTCAAGCCAAAACCACTTTTTGCCGTCAGCCGTTTTTTCCTCGCTGAGAGTTACGGTACCGTCGTCAATTTCCGGACTCATATCCATAATTTCAAATACACGTTCTGCGCCTGCAAGGGCAGAAAATACGGTATTCATTTGGTTTGCGATTTGGTTAATCGGTTGGGTAAACTGCTTTGAATAGCTGAGGAAAGTAAAGAAAGTACCGATATCAAGGCTTCCCGTCAATGCCAAAAGTCCGCCGACAAGTGCAATGGTTGCATAGCTTGCATTATTGATACCTGTTGAGCAAGGGCCCATTATACCTGAGAAAAAGTTTGCGTTTGTTGCAGCTTTTCTGAAGCTTTCATTAGTTTCTTCAAATTCGTCGAACGCCTGCTGCTCGTGGTTGAAAACCTTAATAACTTTCATACCCTCAACAGATTCCTCGATATTACCGTTCATAACGCCGAGGTTTTTTTGCTGTAGCCTAAAGTATTTTCTCGATTTTTTGCCTATCTGCGATACGGTAATAAGCATAATTATAAGAAAAATAAGCGCAAATGCAAAAAGCGTAGGACTTAATACTATCATCATTGCAACTATGCCGACAAAGGTAAATGCCGATGAAACAAGCTGTACCATTGACTGCTCAAGCATCATTTGAACGTTATCAACGTCGTTGGTAAAGCGGCTCATAATTTCGCCGTGAGTTTTTGAATCAAAAAATCTGAGCGGTAAGGTTTGCATGTGGTCAAACAAATCCTTACGAATAAGGTTAGTAGTCTTATATGCAAGAGTTACCATAATTTTGCTTTGTGCAAATGAGAAAAGCGATGCGCCTACATATAAAATCGAAAGCTTAATAAGATTTTTGACAAGGGTTTTAATTCCCTCATCCATAAACGTGCCTGCCTTAATAGCGGCGGCAACATCGTTAAGTATCGGTTTCAGGCAATAAGATGCGGCAATATTGCAAACCGTACTTAAAATAAGCATTATAAATACAACAATCAAAAAGAGCTTGTTTTTGCCCATATATTTAAGGATTCTTGTAAATGTCTGCTTAGCATTCTTGGGCTTTTTGAAATCATTTTTTCTGCCCGGAGGTCCCATTGGTGGCATTATTCAAGCACTCCTTTCTGTTGTGTATTATAAATTTCCTGATAAATCTCGTTTGTTTTTATAAGTTCATCGTGATTGCCGACACCCTTAATCTTACCGTCGTCAACAACAAGAATTTCATCGGCATCCTTAACAGATGAAATACGCTGAGCAATGATAAATACGGTTGTATCTTTAAGGTCACTGTAAAAACTTTCACGGATTTTTGCCTCTGTTGCGGTATCGACAGCACTTGTTGAGTCGTCAAGAATAAGGATTTTAGGCTTTTTAATCATGGCACGGGCAATGCAAAGACGTTGCTTTTGACCGCCGGAAAGATTAAGACCGCCCTGCGCAAGATAAGTATTATATCCGTCAGGCTGTTCATTAATAAAGCTGTCTGCCTGAGCCGCCTTGCACGCCGCAACAATTTCCTCGTGAGTAGCGTCCTTTTTACCCCAACGAATATTCTCCTCAATAGTTCCGCTGAAAAGAACATTTTTTTGAAGCACAACGCCTATCATTTCACGAAGCGCTTTAAGGTCATATTTCTTAACGTCAACACCGTCAACAAGCACTTCACCCTGCGTTGCGTCATAAAGACGTGGAATAAGATTAACAAGGCTTGATTTACCGCAGCCAGTACCGCCGACGATGCCTACAATCTGACCCGGCTTTGCCTTAAAACTGATATTTTCAAGAATATTATCGCCGTGGGATTCGGGGTCATATTTAAAGCTTACATTTTTAAATTCAACCTCACCCTTCGGCTCTGTAGGAACAAACGCATTTTCAGGATTAACAATATCAATCTCCGTATCAAGAACCTCAACAACACGCTCTGCACAAGCTTTACCTCTTGCAAGCTGCAAAAGCATCATTGAAATCATAACAAGGTTCGAAAGAATTTGAACAACATAAGAAGCAAATACGGAAATTTGACCTACCTGCATAACGCCCTCATTAGCCGAAAGCGCACCCTTATAATAAGTGAACACGATTACGGCATTAAAAAGAAGCATCATAACAGGCATAACGGTAACGATAAGTCCCGAAGCCATAGCGCCCTGCTTTGCAAGGTCATCAGATGTCTTATGGAATTTATCCTTTTCGTGGTCCTCACGCACGAAAGCCTTAACAACACGCATACCTATAAGGTTTTCCTGAACTACACGGTTTACGTTATCAACCTTTTTCTGCATCTTTTGAAACATTGGGAAGCCGAACTTCATAATAAGCGCTACTATAACGATAATTATAGGAAGCATAATAAGAAGCGTTGCCGACATTTTAGGATTAATTCTTACTGCCATAACTGCCGCAACAATCAAAAGCGCAGGACCTCTTACCAAAATACGAAGCGACATCATAACCACCTGCTGAAGCATTGTGATATCGTTTGTAAGCCTCGTAGTAAGAGAAGCAGTTGAAAACTTATCAATATTTCTGAACGAAAAATTGCTTATTTTTCTATACACATCATTTCTAAGCCTGAACGCAAAACGCTGGCTGACTACTGCCGAAGCCTTCATGGTTGTAAGACCGCCGCAAAGACCGATAACAGCCAAGCCGAGCATACAAAAGCCCATTTTCAAAACATACGCTTTAGTCTGCTCAGGCGAGGTGGCAACATTAACCGTTTCGTAAATGTTATTTGCAAGCGACGGCAACGCAAGCTCGCAAACAGCCTCGATAATCATACCCAGCGCACTTATAAGCGAAAGAAAGCCAAGCCCTTTCATATATTTGCCTAATTTTTTTAACATTTTCTCTCATCTCCTTTTTCACAGCAATCGCCGAATTCTTCTAACAAATTATCAATGGCACGCTGTAAATAATGCGCAAACTCAAGCGCTTTATCCTCATCCATTCCTTTTTTCAATATAAGCTCAAGCTCATTTATCTTTTTTCTTGTATTACCCGGAACGGCTTTTGCCTTTTCAGTCGGATAAATATGCATTATTCTTGCATCATTTTCGTCAGGCTTTTTAACAATAAAGCCCGCTTTTTCCATTCTTTTGACAGACACACTCATTGTTGCCGCCGACACACCTGTTATCTCGGCAAGTTTGCTTGAGGTTATGCCCTCATTTTCAAGAACGGCAAAAAGGATATCCTGCTGACCGGAGTAAAGCCCCTCCTCGCTTATAATGTCGTTAAATTTGCAACGAACAAGGCGTGATAAAAAATTGACTCTCGGCCCTATAAGCTCCTCCTTAGGCGGCTGCCTGCGTTTATAATTCATTATTTCACCAACCTTATATAATGATAATTACGATTTCTTTAATAAATTTAGTCAACTAACATTAGCCGACTAAACGATATTTTAGCACAATTTAACAAAATGTCAACAATAATATTGTAAACTATTTTTGAATGTGATAGAATACTCGCAAATTAAGATAAATCATTGATTTTAACTCGTAAGAGCAACCATTGTTTGCCAAATTTCCCGTCCTTTTCTTGCAAAATGACGGCATAAAATCAGGTCAGGTGTAATATGGACTGTAATTTATATGATATCAATACAATAAAAAAAATACTTTCAAAATACGGCTTCACCTTTTCAAAGGCACTCGGTCAGAACTTTTTAATTGACCCAAACGTTTGCCCTCAAATGGCGCAGTCGTTAAATGCAGACAGTAAAACAGGTGTGCTTGAAATAGGCCCCGGCATAGGAGTTCTTACAAAGGAGCTTTGCAAGGTGGCAAAAAAGGTCGTTTCAATCGAGCTTGATAAAAGACTGTTGCCCGTTCTTGACGAAACGCTTGCTGATTTTGACAATCTTGAAATTGTAAACGGCGACGTTATGGAGCTTGACCTAAAAAAACTTATTAAGGAAAAATTTGAGGGTTGCGACAATATTAAAGTATGCGCAAATTTGCCTTATTATATTACATCACCTATAATAATGATGCTTCTTGAAAACGAATTGCCTATTGACGAAATAGTTGTAATGGTGCAAAAAGAGGCAGGCGAGCGCCTTTGCGCCGAGGTTGGCACAAGGCAGGCAGGCGCAGTATCGGTTGCAGTTAATTTTTATGCAAGCGGTGAAATCCTTTTTGATGTGCCGAGAGAAAGTTTTATGCCAAGCCCAAAGGTTGACAGCGTTGTAATCAAATTGGTATTAAACGATGAGGACAAATATCAAATTGAAAACAAGAAAAAATTTTTCTCATTGGTAAAATGTGCATTTGCGCAAAGGAGAAAAACGGCGCTCAACAGCATTTCAAACACAATGGGAGTTTCTAAGCAAAAAATCACCGAAATATTCACCGAACTTGGGCTTGAAATCAATATCAGGCCTGAAAAGCTGACAATGCAAAATCTTATTGATATTACGGACAGATTATAATTTACTAAATTCTCACAGCAAATATTACGAAAGGATATGATAAATATGAAAGACAATACAAAAGTTTTTGAAGAATATACAATACCGAAAGCGGTAATGACTATGGCTTTGCCGAGTATGCTGAGTATGCTTATTAATATTGTATATAACCTTGCGGACACATTTTTTGTAGGTCAAACGGGCGACAGCAATCAGGTAGCCGCAGTTTCGGTTTCAATGCCGCTTTTTTTGCTTTTCATTGCAACGGGTAACCTTTTTGGAGTAGGCGGTTGTGCATTTGTCAGCCGTTCACTCGGCGAGGGCAGAAAAGACAGAGTTAAAACAATCAGCGCATTTTGCATATATGCCTCAATCGCAGTAGGTTTGATACTCGGAATAATTTTTTTCACATTAAAAAATCAAATTCTTATGCTTGTAGGTGCAAGCGAAAACACGCTCGGCTTAGCCGCAGATTATCTTAAATGGGTAGCGCTTGGTGCTCCGTCAATCGTGCTTTCAATCACGGCGTCAAATCTCGTTCGTGGCGAGGGTGCGGCAAAAGAGTCAATGATAGGCTCTGTTATCGGTCAAATTACAAATATAATTCTTGACCCGATTTTCATTTTGCATACGGGTGATAAGCTTTTCGGCATCAATATGCCGTTTGGATTTGATATGGGCGTTGCAGGTGCGGCAATCGCAACTGTTATCGGCAACATAGTATCGGTTATTTATTTTCTTATTTATTTTCTCAGAGGAAAGAGCATTTTAAGTATTTCTCCAAAACGTTTTGCTATGGGGCACGGAATTACTAAAGGCGTTATCGGGGTAGGACTTCCTGCTGCTATTAACAGTCTTCTTATGAGCATAAGCAATATTATTGTTAACGTTGTTCTTATCAAATACGGTGACAGCGCAGTTGCCGCAATGGGAATTGCAATGAAAGCAAATATGCTTGTCGTTATGCTTCAAATCGGTCTCGGTCAGGGTGTTCAACCGCTTGTCGGCTACTGCTACGGCGCTCAAAACTATAAGAGAATGAGAAAATGCCTGCGTTTCAGCATAATCTGCAACATTATCATCGGCACTGCCATGACAGGCTTTTATCTGCTGTTTAGAAGAAATGTTATCGAGCTGTTTATCAATGACGCCCAAGTTATCGACCTCGGTGTTAAAATGCTTCTTGCACTTATGGCGTCAGGTCCTGTTATCGGCATTATGTTTGTGCTCAATTTCTCATTCCAAGGAATGGGCAAGGGTATTCAAAGTATGATTCTTTCCCTTGGCAGGCAAGGAGTTATCTATGTTCCTATGCTCTTTATTATGAATAAGCTTATCGGACTTGATGGCATAATTTGGTCGCAGACAGCAGCAGATATATGCTGTGTAATAATGAGTATAATTATGTTTATATTCATCAATAAGGGCATTAAAAATAAAGAAAGTTCGCTTGCATAAAATAAATATGCGCAAAAAAATTAAGCGTTGGAGATAATTAAAATCTCCAACGCTTTTTGTTATTTATTTGATTTTTCAAACACGGAATTTCAATCGGGGTCCCCGAAAAGCGTAAGCTTTTTGGGGAGAGGAGAAAGGAATGGAGTGTTTATTATAAATTTTGAAAAAATTTATTCAAACACGGAATTTCTTTCGACGATATCCACTTTATCAAAGTCTTGCTACGCCGTCCTTAACTGCGGCATCTGCTACAGCCTTTGCAACGGTATCCTTAATTCTTTCATCAAATGCATAAGGAAGAATATAATCAACGCTGAGCTTATCGTCATCAACAAGAGAAGCAATGGCATAAGCTACAGAACCCAATCCACGAGCAAGACCATAGTTAATTTCAATACCATGTTGTTCAAAAACAAAGGCAAGTGAATTCATCAATGGCATGATTGATGACATGATTGAAAAAATAGTCACTACTAAAAATAAAACAAATAAAGCACTTCCGGGAATTAAATAAAGAATTGCGGATAAAGCAATGACTAACAATACAATTGGGGCAATGATATTCCGCATTTCAATATTTTTATGATTGTCTGCAAAAGAAGCAAGCATTGGTTGTAATAAAACAGCGATAATACTTGAAAGAGCAAGAGCAATACCAATTTGTGAGTTTGTACATCCTTTATCTAATAAAAAGACAGAAGCATAACCCATCATTGATGCAAAAGCAGCAAAGTAGAAAATTTGGCTACCAGCATACTTCAAGTTTAAACTACGATTTTTTTTCATAAACATTTCCTTCCTTAAATAATAATCATATTGTATGTCTAAATATGAATAGCTTATCTATATTTTATCATAAAAGCAATGAATGTAAGCGTTTTTTTGTATTATGAAAAAAAGAAGAATATTTTGACTTACTTCGAAAGAAAATTATAATAAAAAGTGGTGATATGATGAAAGAAATAATAATGATTACAGGTGCAAGTTCTGGAATGGGAAGAGAATTTGCCATGCAAATTGAAAAGAAGTATCAAGTAGATGAAATATGGGTGATTGCTAGAAGAAAAGAAAGATTGGAAAATTTAAAGGAAAGACTACAAACAAAGGTAAGAATTTTTGCTTTAGATTTAACGCAAAAAGAATCCTTTGAAATTATTCAAGAAGCTTTATTTCAAGAAAAACCTAGAGTAAAAGCCTTGATTAATTGTTCAGGCTATGGAAAATTAAATCATTATGAAAATATGTCG
>OHPV01001168.1_pt1 | contig 12309 bp, 9 predicted proteins | sample 1577781 | NCBI WGS metagenome assembly OHPV01 (sample SAMEA3879518, study PRJEB24766) | human gut metagenome | biome: human-associated habitat; feature: feces | place: USA | collected 1985/1987 | reverse complement strand
TTTCAAACAAAGTCCGAAAGGACTTCTTTTTTTATCCAAAACAGTTTTTTTCAAAAATATTAAGAAATTTTACAAATGTTTTTTCATAAATTTGCGTAAACCCTTTCACGGATGATATAATCTAAATTATTGAGGAAGGGTGTTTATATTATGCACAATAAACGTAGTACATTTTCAGGCAAATTAGGATTTGTCTTGTCTGCCGCAGGAGCCAGTGTTGGTCTTGGCAATATATGGAGATTTCCCTATTTAGCCGCTAAATACGGAGGAGGAATCTTCTTACTTATTTACATTGTTCTTGCCTTAACTTTTGGTTATACAATGATCATAGCCGAAACAACACTAGGTCGCATGACAAAGAAAAGTCCAGTGGGAGCTTTTCATACTTTCGCAAAGACAAAGTTTGCGTCATTTTCCGGATGGATCAATGCCATTATTCCAATTTTGATTGTACCCTATTATTCTGTAATCGGAGGTTGGGTCATCAAATATTTATTTGAGTATTTAAAAGGCGACGCAAAGTTACTGGCTACTGACACATATTTTTCAAACTTCATTTCAAACGGAGTCTCTACAGAAATATGTTTTATACTTTTCACTTTTTTTACACTAGCTATTATCTATGCAGGTGTTCAAAACGGAATTGAAAGAGTATCCAAATTTATGATGCCAGTTCTTGTCGTATTATCTGTAATCATTGCAGGATATTCAATCAGCCGACCTGGTGCAATTGAAGGGGTTAAATATTTCTTGATTCCTAACTTCGATAACTTCTCATGGATGACCGTAGTAAGTGCTATGGGACAAATGTTCTATTCGTTATCCATTGCGATGGGTATCTTGATCACATTTGGTTCTTATATGAAAAAAGACGTTTCCATTGAAGGTTCAACAGAAAACGTAGAAATTTTCGATACAGCCATTGCGATCATGGCAGGATTGATGATTATTCCAGCTGTATTCTCTTTTTCTGGAGGAGATATGGAAACATTAAAAGCCGGACCATCCTTGATGTTCATCACAATTCCTAAAGTATTCGCAAGTATGGGACTCGGCACAGGTATCGGTATCATTTTCTTCTTGTTGGTGTTATTTGCAGCTATCACAAGTTCAATCGCACTAACAGAAAGTGCTGTATCCACATTCCAAGATGAATTACATTGGTCTAGAAAAAAATCTACAATCATTTTAGGGATTATTATGATTGGACTAGGAACACTTTCATGTTTAGGTTATGGTCCATTATCCAACGTAACAATCATCGGAATGCAATTTTTAGACTTCTTTGATTTCTTGACAAACTCTGTCATGATGCCTATTGCTGCTATTGCGATTTGTATCTTTGTTTCAAGAGTTGTTGGTTTAGAAAAAATTGAAGCAGAAATCACACAAGATGGAAATTCATTCAAACGTAAAAAAATATTCAATTTCATGATCCAATATTTATGTCCAATTTTCGCATTCATTATTTTATTAAGTTCGATTGCGAACGCATTTGGATTTATTTCCATGTAAGCTTAGCTTGTGCTAAGCTTTTTTTGTGCACACTTTTAATGTAAACTAAACACAGGAGGTAGTTTATGAACATTACAGTATATTTAGGATCAACCTATGGAAATGATCCAGACTTTAAAACAAAAATAATAGAATTAGGAACATGGATTGCCAAAAACAATCATACATTAGTGTTCGGCGGATCTAAAACCGGATTAATGGGAGAACTAGCCAACAGCGCCTTGAATGCAGGTGGTAAAGTAATTGGTGTAGAAGCACAAATGTTTGTGGATGAAGGTGTCCACATGGATAATCTTACCAAGTTATACATTGAAAAAGATATTGCCGATCGAAGAACAAGAATGATTGAACTTGGAGATGCTTTCATTGCCTTTCCAGGCGCAACTGGAACATTAGAAGAGATCAGTGAAATCTTATCAAAACTTTCACTGTACCAACTTGAATGCCCATGTATTTTCTATAATGTGAACGGATATTATGATCATTTAAAAGCATTTCTACAGCACATGATTGATTGTGAATTATCCACACCAAAACAGCAACAAAACATCTATTTCTTAAATTCAATCGATGAAATCGCAAACAAATTAAAGGACGAGTAAATTTTCTCGTCCTTCTTTATCATGATAATTGTTTTAATATCCACTCTTTATCATTCGTTGTCTTCATTTTATTAAGTACGGCCTCATCTTCAAGGGCCAAACATATTTTAGATAGCACTTCCATATGTTCTCCACCCTTACCTGCAATACCAATCACAAGCTGTGCTTTTTCATCCCCAAACTGAATTCCATCTGGATATTGAAGCAATACGATACCTGTTTTATGAATCACATCATCACCATGTGTAGTGCCATGAGGAATAGCCAATCCCATACCAATATATGTAGTTACTAATTCTTCACGTTCTAACATAGCCGGTATATAAGCGCCATCCACATAGCCTAATTCTCTTAACAACTTACCAGCCTCTGTAATCGCTTCTTCTTTGGATACAGAAGGAAGGTTTAATTTAATTCCATCCAATTGAATAACATCTTCTTGAACCGGTTTTGATTCTTCAACCTCTTCCTTAACAGCTTCTGTCAGAATCGAATCACCCGTTGATAGCTGGAAGAACAAATTATCTAAAGCTGGATCTGCCAAGAAGTTTGATATTGTAACTATTTTCGCAAAAGGTGCAGATTTTTTTGCACGCTCTACCAAAGTTTCTTGTACGACCGCAACATCACAATCCACTGGAATATTATCCACAGAAGTATTAATTACAGTTAAGTCTGGTCGCACACCTTTTAAACGGTTTCTAAATTTAGTTGCTCCCATTGCACTAGATCCCATACCTGCATCACACGCGAATACGATCTTACGAACCAAAGAAACATCTAATAAAGCTTCACTTCTTCCTTTACTTTCAGCTTTCATAGACTGCATCTTTTTACTAGCTTCATCCAAATTCTTTTCCCCAGCAAGCTTAACAATTGGGCTTGCCACCAAGAATGAAACGCCAGCCGCAATCAAAACACCTAATGCTGTCATGAATACAGAGCCTTTTTCTGCCATAGACAAGAAGGCAATAATTGAACCTGGACTTGATGGTCCTTTCAATCCAATATTGAAAATAGAATAAAAGGCAATCGCACAAATATTTCCTAAAATTGGAGCAACGATCACAACTGGATTCATCAAAATATATGGAAAATAGATTTCATGAATTCCACCTAAGAAATGGATAATAATAGCTCCAGGTGCAGAATCTTTCGTTGCTTTATCTTTCGCAAATAACCAATAAGCTAATAGTACACCTAAACCAGGACCTGGATTAGCCTCCAACATATACATTATGGATTTGCCTGTTTGTGCAGCTTGTTCAGCTCCAATTGGTGTAAATATTCCATGGTTGATCGCATTGTTTAAGAATAAAACCTTAGCCGGTTCAATAAAGATTGCTACCAAAGGAATTAATCCCTTATTTACAAGTACATCAACTCCATATGTTAACACAGTCAAAACACCTGTCATAAAAGGGCCAATAATATAGTATCCTAATATCGCAATCAACATACCTAAAATACCGACAGAGAAATTATTGATCAACATTTCAAAGCCAGCAGGCATATGTCCATCCATCATTTGATCAAATTTTTTAATTACCCAGCCAGAAAATGGTCCCATAACCATGGCTGCCATCAACATAGGTTGACCTTGGGTTCCACCAACACCGGCAATACATCCAATAATCGCAATCGCACCCATCACAAGTCCACGATCACCGCCAACCATTCTTCCTCCGGTTGCCGCAATTAATACTGGTAATAAATAAGTCAACATATAAGGTTGAATCGATGCCAATTGTTCATTTGGCAACCATCCGTCCGCAATAAATAAAGCTGTTATAAATCCCCAAGCGATAAAAGCACCAATATTAGGCATAACCATCGCAGATAAGCTTTTACCAAGCTTTTGAAGAGTTGTTTTCATAATTGTCCTTTCGTAGGACTTCTTTAATATACAGATAGTCCTCGTTTTTCACATTCTTGTTTAAAACTATCTGAAAGTAACGAATCACTGATCAATACATCCACTTGATCTAAATCACAAATTGTATATGTACCCTTTCTTTCTACTTTACTAGAATCCATTAACACAATCACTTTTTTAGATCTTTCGATTGCCTTACGTTTCAACTCACAATCCTCTAAAGATTCACATGTAAATCCAGTATCTTTCGCATAACGAGTTACACCAATAAACGCAACATCGAAGTTGACCTTCTCTAAACAGCGAAGTCCATCCATTCCATTCACGCTGAAACTACGCATATTTAGATTTCCACCTGTCACAAACACTTTAGATTTAGAAAGTTTTGCCATCTCTATAGCACACGTTAAGCCACTTGTATAAAAAATATTATTTTGATTATTTAAAACATGTGCCAACATTGTAGTCGTACTGCCTGAATCCATAAAAATTGTCTTTGCTGGTTCTACAAATGATAATGCCTTTTGCGCTATCTCTTTCTTTTCGTTTACATTCCGTCCGTAACGAAGTTTTAATACATCATCATTTCCAGAAACCACATCCATAGATTTGGCTCCCCCATGAATTCGAACAATTCTTTTAGCTTGATCTAAATATTTTAAATCTGTACGCAATGTCATTTCAGACACAGAAGGAAATTTTTCTTTTAATTGTGTAAAAGTTACCGTTAGGTTTTCATTCACAAACTCTACAATTTCGTTTCTTCTTTGATCCATTACTTCCATACAATACCTCCTGTATTTACTGTATTTAGTATACACAAGATTCTCGGTTTAATAAAATCTATTCTTGTTCAAAATGAGCCAATAAATATTCTTCGGCTTCAGGACACCACAATCCCTTATGAGCATCTACGATATCTGCCAACGCAGTATATCGATCATCTTTTTCTCCCATTTCTCTTAAATCTGCCAATGCAACCAATGGCATATTTAAATGCGTATAAATCAACTTCTTTCCGCCTGGAATCTTAGGCAAATTTAATGTTGTTTCAGCCGCTGCATTCAAACCACCAATATGCGTAACCATAACAGCTGGATCAATACGATTTTCTGCTGTTAAGCGTAAAGATTCAATCATATCATCTGTATTTCCACCTGTAGTTCCCATTACATGTGTCGAATTATAGTGAACATCATAGAAATTCATTCTTGCACTAAACTGTTTGTCTGTAGGTCCCGCAAAGAAATTTAAACAGCCATCACGACCTAATACAGCACTTGACAATTCCACAACCGCTTCAACCGGTGCATAACAGAATACATCATCAAAACCAGTTCCACCTGTAATTTCTTTTAAGCCAGCTGCAGGATCTTCCATCTTTCCTGTATTCACGAAATGCAATTCAATTCCATCAGCTGCTGCTTCTTCAACAGGGAATAAATGAGCTGCTCGATCCAATCTTTCTTGATTTACATCCGCAACTACTACCATTTTAGGGCGAATATCTCTATGCAACGCATATGTTAGTGCACCAAGTCCCATAGGGCCTGCTCCTGCAAGAATCGCAAGTTTTCCATCTTTCTTAATTCCCATTTCATGTTTATACACACCCATCTGTGTATGATAAGCTGCATTAAACGCTCCAATCGAACATGACATTGGTTCAGCTAAACTTGCTTCATAATAAGCTTTACCTTTATATTCGAGTAAGCATCCTAGCTCCATTACTTCAGCTGGAATAATGCAGTAAGTTGTATCTCCACCAAAAAATTCATAAGAATAACCAGGTGACCACATTGTTCCTTTATAGTTTAATGCTGGTTGTAAAGTAAACTTCATTCCTGGTTTAAATTTGTCTTGATGCTTAGCACCAACCTTAACAATATCACCCGCCATTTCATGTCCCATAATAGCTGGATGATCCGCAACATCTTCGTGAACACGTTTATGATTCACTCCTAAGATGGCACATTTGTAAGTTGACATACAGACACTGTCTGAGACAACCTTTACTAAAATCTCATCTTCCTTAATTTCTGGTAATTCAAATTCGTCTAATCTTAAATCATTAGCTCCATGTAATCGCACTGCCTTTGCTTTCATTTTAAAAGTCTCCTCTCTCTGTAAATTGTTGTTTCAAAAGCTACATCTACATAATAAACCAATTATTTCAATTGTCAACTGTTATTTCAAAAATATTTCACTTGCGAAACAACAATAAAAGGAATATGCTATAATCAGATAAAGAAAAGGAGATCAATATGATTTATACAATTACTTTTAACCCCTCTTTAGACTACGTTATTCAAGTCGATCATTTTAAGCCTGGTATCATTAATAAAACAAAATTCGAAGAAATCCTTCCCGGAGGAAAAGGCATTAATGTTTCAATTGTCCTATCCAATCTTGGACACGAAAGTACAGCCCTTGGTTTTATGGCAGGTTTTACAGGAAAAGAAATTGAGCATAAATTAGAAAGCTATGGAGCTAAAACCAATTTCATTCATGTAAAAAAAGGATTATCTAGAATCAATGTTAAGATGAAATCGGATGAAGAAACAGAAATCAATGGTATGGGGCCTGATATTCAGCCAGAAGACATTCAAGAATTATTCAATCAATTAGATACATTAACAGAAAAAGATGTTCTCGTTATTTCAGGAAGTATTCCAAGCACTTTGCCTGATACAATGTACGAACAGATTATAGAACGAGTTCAGGAAAAGAAAATAAAAGTTGTTGTCGATGCGACAAACAACCTATTATTAAAAGTATTAAAATATAAACCTTTCTTAATTAAACCAAACAATCATGAATTAGGTGAAATCTTTAATGTCGAATTAAATACTCGAGATGAAGTCATTCCTTACGCAAAGAAACTACAGGAAATGGGTGCTCAAAACGTATTGATTTCTATGGCAGGACAAGGTGCCGTGCTTGTAAGTGATAATAATGAAGTGATTCAAAGTAAAGCACCAAAAGGAACCGTAGTAAATTCAGTTGGTGCTGGTGATTCGATGGTTGCAGGTTTTCTTGCAGGATATTTAGAAACAGCTAACTACGAAAAAGCCTTTATTAACGGTTTGTGTTGTGGTAGTGCAAGCGCCTTCCAAGTAGGTCTTGCGACAAAAGAAGATGTAGAAAACGTAAAGAAAACTCTTAGCGAAAACTAAGAGTTTTTTAATTTATTAAATTAGTTTTTACGTACGTATTTCAAGCAGTCAAGAGTTACGGCGATAAGAATGATAATTCCTGAGAATACGAACTGTAAGTTAGTATCGATACCAAGAATTGTCAATGAATAAGTTAATGCAGTAAAGATCAATACACCAACTACTACACCAGAAATTTTACCGATACCACCAGTAAATGATACACCACCTACTACACAGGCAGCGATTGCATCCATTTCCCATCCTTGTCCATACGCAGCTGAACCAGAACCAATCATACGAATACATTCTAACCAAGAACCAAATCCGTATAAGATTCCTGCCATAATAAAGGCTCCAAGAGTAACCTTAAACACTGAAATACCAGATACAGAAGCAGCTTCTGGGTTTCCACCTACGGCATATAAGTTTTTACCAAATTTTGTTTTATTCCAAATGAACCAAACAATCACAACTGCAGCTACTGCCCACAAAATAATTGTTGGGAAGCCACCAACTTTAGGAATAATCTTCCCTGGGATTGATTGCTCAATACCACCAAAAGACACACCTTTTGTTGAATAAGTTACTAAACCAAAGATAACTAACATGTTAGCCATTGTTGAAATGAATGGGTGCATTTTAAATTTAGCCGCAAAGAAACCGGCAATCGTTGTAAACATTGTACATAACACAATACAAACAACTAATGCTAAAAGAATTCTTCCTCCAACTGGCATAGTTGAGAAATCAAATACATGTCCGAATACTGAACCCGTGTTAGGTCCATTGTGCATAATAATTGTAGCGGCTGTCATACCCATACCAACCATACGTCCAACGGACAAGTCAGTACCAGCTAACATAATTAAACCAGATACACCTAATGCCAAGAACATTCTTGGAGATGCTTGTTGCATAATACTTAAAATGTTATTAACAGTAAAAAGTTGTAAACCATTCTTCTTAATTGGTGTAATGATACATAAGAAAATGAATACTAAAATAATCGCAATATACAAACCATTTTTCAATAAAAAATCACGAGTATTAAATGAGTACTTGTAGTTTTCAATTTTTTGAGCTTGTTTTTCTGCAAACGAGAAATTTGACATCTTCAATAAGTCAATTAAGTGATATTCAAATGTAAACGCATCATGTTTACGATCTTTTGCTTCTTGCATATTTTTAGTATATTCAAGTTTTGCATCGAACAAACGGTTCTTGTAAATAAAGTTCTCTTCTTTAATTTCTTCTTTATCACTAAGACCTGATAAAATATCTTTGTGTTCTTTTTCTAATTCTTTTAATTTTTTATCATAGTCTGCCTTAGCTTTTTGAACCTCATACTTATTACTTTCAACAACTTTGTTGTAGTAATCTGTTTGATAGTGATCCTTTAAATATTTTTCAGCTACTGCAATTTTGTCATTGATTGGCTGTTTGTTTTTAGCCTCGATTTCTTTGGCTTTTTGTAATTTACCATTTAATTCTGAAATACGAGCTTCTTTTTCGCTTTTAGTATAAATTTTATCTCTCTTTAGAACCTCGATTTCTTCAGAATATTCCAATACTTTATTTGTTCCTTCTTCTCTTAGTTCATCAATTTCAGCTTGGATCTTTCCTACATAATCCTCAATAGGTTTACGTAGTGCAAGCTCTTCATCATGACTAAGAATATTTGTAACTGTATTTGTCATAATTATCTCCTTTATAGGTATTTTGCACTGAGTCTTAACAACTCTTCCTGGTTAGTATCTTTTGTATTTACAATACCGGCTAAGCGTCCATTTGACATAACGCCAATACGGTTTGTAATACCTAAGATTTCTGGCATTTCACTTGAAACTACAATAATAGTTTTTCCTTGTTTAGCCATTTTGATGATCAATTCGTAAATTTCATATTTAGCACCTACGTCAATACCACGTGTAGGTTCATCCATCATGAATACGTTTGGTGATCTCTCTAACCATTTACCGAAGATAACTTTTTGTTGGTTACCACCAGATAGACTTGTAATCGCATCATTGGGTCCCATACACTTAGTTCTCATGGTTTTAATTTCTTTATTCGTAGCTTGAACCATTTTATTATCAGAAAGTGCTACCTTGCTCATATAAGAAGGTAAATTTGCAATCGTTGTATTGAATGTTAAATCACACTTTAAGAACAATCCATTTGCTTTACGCTCTTCAGTAATCAGGGCAAAACCATGTTCAATTGCTTCTTTAGCACTATTAAAGTTCATTAACTTATTGTCAAAATAAACACGACCTGAGGCTCTTGTACGGATACCGAAAATCGTTTCTAACAACTCTGTACGTCCAGCTCCTACTAAACCGTATAGACCGAAAATCTCACCTTTTTTAACGTCAAATGTAATATCTTTTAAGTATGGCTCATATTTTGTTGACACATGTTGAATAGATAACATTGGTTCTCCAGGAACATTATCAACAGGTGGGAATCGGTTATCCAATGAACGACCTACCATGGCTGCAATCAACTCATTCATGTTGGTTTCTGAAGTAGGTTTTGTCATAACCATTTTTCCATCTCTTAGAACCGATACTTCATCGCAAATTTCAAAAATTTCATCCATTTTATGCGAAATATAAATTAAGGAAATTCCCTGTTCTTTCAACATATTCATCATCTCAAACAGCTTTTCAACTTCCTGAACTGTCAATGAGGATGTTGGCTCATCGAGAACGATTACTTTTGCATTGTAAGAAATCGCTTTTGCAATTTCACACATCTGCCGCTGTGATACGGACATATTCCGCATCGGTTGAGTCAGGTTGACAGTCATTCCAAGTTTTCTAAAAAGCTCGGAAGCCTCTTTTTTCATTCTTCCCTCATCCACGATTCCCATTGAGTTGCGCGGATAGCGTCCGAGGAATAGATTGTCAACTACATTTCTTTCTAAGCACTGGTTCAATTCCTGGTGAACCATTGCGATTCCGTTTTCCAGTGCATCTTTTGGACCTGAAAAACTTACTTCCTTTCCATCAAGGAAAATTTTTCCTTCATCTTTTTGATATGTACCGAAAAGGCACTTCATCATCGTAGATTTACCAGCACCATTTTCTCCCATCAGTCCCATAACCGTTCCTTTTTTCACATCTAAATTAATGTGATCCAAAACCCGGTTTCTTCCGAAAGACTTGCTCATGCCACATATCGATAAGATGATTTCTTCTTTCTTATCTGCCATTCTTCTCTACTCCTGTTTTGTTTACACGTATTATTATTTTCTTTTACTCAAAAAGAGGTTATCGGGAAGAATTTCTTCTTCCCAATAATCTGCTCTTTTTCATTTCTTTTTTGTTATTATTGATTCAATAAAGATGTGTAAGAAGCTGCGTTGTCTGTCTTAACCATGTTGATTGCGAACGCATCATACTGGCTTGGATTTCCAAGACGGTTTGTAATGTTAGATTCTGTCTGTCCATCACCACCGATGTATTCAACATCAAGGTTAAGAAGATCATCATAGTTCTGAAGTAATGGCTGATATGTTGAGCTTAAGAAGTTATCAGAAGCATTGTAGATGTTCAACCATACTTTTTTCTTTGCATGTTCTTTTTCATCAAGTTGATTTGAAACTGGTTCGAATACCTTTGTAGAATCTGTAAATTCTTTATAGTTTTCAGCTGTAACTGCTACGTTCAATGCATAGTAAGAACGTTCTTCTTCGCTGTATCTGTATACGTCTTCTGAAAGAACATTTCCAGCTTCATCTGCTGTACCGATACCTGTGTCAATATCTACACCATCAAGTGAGTTACGAAGAACACGAAGTGTTAAATATGCCTGTACGTCTGCATGCTGGCTGATTGTTCCGCCGTATCCTTCTGCGATAGCTGCAACTGCATCGTTATTTGCATCGTATCCGAATGTAGGAACTTGATTGTCTTTTGACCAAGCATTGAACATTGACATTCCCATACCATCGTTGTTAGATGCGATTACATCGATCTGATCACCGAATGAAGAAGACCATGTTCCGATTGCATTACCTGCTGTTGCCGCATCCCATGTAGCTCCTGAAGAGTTCTTCATTTCCTGAGAAGCAAGCTCACGAATAATATATTTCTTTCCGCCAACTTCGATTGAACCATCTTTTACTGCTTTTGAAGAACCATCTGTATTAGTTCCGATTGGGTCACTGTTGATTGCACCATCTTTTTCAACGTCTGTTCCAAGAGCTTTACGAACACCTCTTGTACGAGCGATAGAGTCATTATGTCCGATATCACCGATTGCCAATACATAACCGATTACACCATCACCATTTTTATCGATTGTAGCAATATTTTCTTCAATGTACTCTTTGATCATTGTTCCTTGAAGTTCAGCACCCTGATTAGCATCAAATCCTACATAATATGTATCTTTATTAAAGTTCAAAGCGTTCTTGTCTAACTCACCTGTAGAGCTGTTAGATGGCTGACGGTTGAACCATACTAAAGGTTTATCTTTGTTTGCTACATCTGAGCTTGCCTCAGAGCCGGATTCTGTTTTTGCATCATCTTTCTTTGCACTGTCACCGGAATCTCCTGAACCACATGCTACAGTTGAAAGAGCAAGTACGCTTGCCATTGCCAATAACGCTAATTTTCTTTTCATAATTTTTTTCTCCTCTTTTTCTGTATAAAATATTATTGTTGTCCACAGATCCCAATTGCCAGTTCTCTGTAGTTGTTAGGAGAGAAAATCTTTCACCGATTACCGTCTGCCATACCATCTTAGACAAAAAGAAAACCGCCCCAAACCTTAAGGTTTGAGACGGTAATAATATCTATTATTATCGCGGTACCACTCAAATTGACGAATCGTCCACTTTCTCATGTACAAACATACACTCCTGATTTATAACGGGTTCGGTTCCCGTCGGTGCCTACTCTCACACTTATTAAGATTTCGGACCGCCCTCGAAAGGCCATTCAACAATCAGTTTCATACGGCTTCCCACCAATTGCCGTTCTCTGGAATGATTCTTGGTTGTTTACTCTTCTTTCTCATCGGTTTTGATGTGTTTACTTTACCACGCTAATGCAGATATGTCAAGAGGTTTATTTTTTATTTTTTTCCATTAATTTTTTCAAAAGGGACGCGAAGGAATGGGAAGGGATTTCGGGCTTAGTTTCGGAAC
>OHPV01001163.1_pt1 | contig 12371 bp, 14 predicted proteins | sample 1577781 | NCBI WGS metagenome assembly OHPV01 (sample SAMEA3879518, study PRJEB24766) | human gut metagenome | biome: human-associated habitat; feature: feces | place: USA | collected 1985/1987 | reverse complement strand
TTATTCATCTTTACTACCTGATTAAAGCCTGTTTCCTCAAATAAATATACCCTCAATATAGTATATCTGGTTGAATTTTACCACACACAGCATATTTTATCAATCAATTCTCTTTTTCTTCCATTCTGCTCTATGACCTTCCTTAATTTTTCTACATTTTTCTCCGGAATCCATGACTTGTTTGCATTTATATACTGATTGATTATCTTCCAGAACTTCTCCGGATATGACAGTAAAACCATGAGCAGCCCCATCTCTTCATCGCTTAATGGACATATTCTGTCATATTCATCAACAAGCCTGTAAAACATCCGGCTGTCCCAGTTATACTTCTCCATCACCTTTCTTATAAACTGGTACAGATCATTAATCTGACATTCATTTTTGTATCTGTCAAAATTAACAATATACGTATTCTTACCATTGAGCAACACATTATGATATGTATAGCTTCCATGTGACAGCTCCATATTTTGCGCTGCCATCATAAGACGTTCATCAAATGCTTCACTCATAAGCTGTTCATTTGCCCTGCATGCTTCTTCGTAAAAGGCTTCAATATTTTTAAAGGCTATTTGTTCAAATATCTGTTTTCCCTTTTTTTGTTTAAGATAATTGTATGCCTTTTTCAGCTCCCTTGTGTGTTTTGCATATGTTTTTCTTAACTCTGTCTCTTTTGTATAGCCTGTAATCCTTCTTACCTTCTGACATGCTTCAAGCTCCGTGCTTTCATCGCACACATTATCCTGCACATACAACATATCTGGTGTTATCTGTCTTAACGCCGCATGCATATATGCCATAGCCGAAACAGCCATGCACATATCATTTTCATCTCTTACATTACTTTCTTTTGCATCAAACCAGTTCTTCATTATATATTTTCTTCCATCCTCGTCTTCAGATATAATTAACCCCTCTTTATTTCTCATGTAAGTATCAATACACGTATATCCAATCCCATCAAGCACCTGTGTCAGCTTGTTTTCTCTCTCATAGTATCTGTCCGCTTTTTCACATTGTATGAAAAGCTTATAGCCCTGATCTGTCTGCACTATAATCCCCCCACGTCCCCTTACCATACGTCTTATTCCTATATCATACTGTTCTAATACCTTTTCTGACTTCTCATTCACAGACATAAACCTCCCATTAATCCTACTTATCATATGATATGAACTTATTAAAAATGCATGTCCTTATAAATTCCTGTGATATTAAACGACATAGGATTTTGACGTCACCAATATTTTTTGATAAAATCATTTTGCATTTATAATTAACAGCTTATTATGGCATAGTGCAGGATTGGAGATTTTATGAACAAAAATATATCTAAGAAACAGGCTTACAGCTTTAACACTTCGAATAACTTTAAAATAGAACTCCCTGAAGATGTTTCATTTATAATAAACACTATTGAAAAAAACGGACATCAGGCATATGCTGTTGGCGGATGTGTACGTGACACTATAACTGGGATATCACAACCAATGCCCTGCCAGAAGAAGTCAAATCATACTTCAATAAAACAATTGACACCGGCATACAACATGGTACTGTAACCGTCATGCTTCATTCAACAGGTTATGAGGTTACTACATACCGTATTGATGGCGATTATCTTGATGGAAGGCATCCCTCGTCTGTTGAATTCTCTGACAGGCTTACTGATGACCTTTGCAGAAGGGACTTTACCATCAATGCTATGGCATATAATGACAGAATGGGTCTTGTCGATGAATATGGTGGCATAGATGATATTAATAATAAAATAATAAGATGCGTTGGAAATCCTGTAGAAAGATTTACAGAGGATGCTCTCCGGATGATGCGTGCAATCCGTTTTTCTGCACAGCTTGGATTCACTATTGATGATAACACTTTTAAAGCCATAGAAAAATTGAGCACAAATATACAAAAGGTAAGCATGGAGCGTGTATGTGTTGAGCTTAAGAAAACACTCATGTCTGACAATCCTGATTTCTGCCGCTTATATGGAGCCACTAATCTGTTCAAGGATATACTGCCACAGCTGCACGATAGTTTTACTTCAAGGCAGTCTAAAAAAATTCTTCTGACATGCAGATACGTAGAAAAGAATTTTGCTTTAAGACTCGCCGCATGCTTTTCTACTGGCAATCCAGAGGATGCATATAATACGCTCCGGCACCTAAGAATGGACAACAAAACCATTGATACTGTGGTAAAGATTCTTACATATTCAAAAGACCGTGTAGAAGAAACTGAACCTGCAATTAGGGAAGAACTCCATAAGTGTGGACGTGATATATTTGAATCCATTATCAAGTATGAGCTTGCTGCTGTAAAAGCAAGTGAGGAAGTAACCTTTATAACCAATCCAGGCAGACACAATCATCTTATAAAGCTAAAAACTATGGCTGATGAAATACTTGCGCGTGGCGACTGTTTTTCTATCAAAGATCTGGATATCACAGGACTTGACCTTATAGAATATGGTCTTAAAGGCACCCAGATTGGTGATACACTAAACTATCTGCTTGAAATCGTGATTGAAAATCCTAAGCTGAATGATAAAGCTACGCTGATTGGATTGCTGGATATGAAGTAGAATATGAGCTAGGCTATCAAGTAAAATATGAATCCGATATAATTTTTTATAAACTGATATAAAAGGGGATTAAGTGTGATGTGCACTTAATCCCCTTTGTATCAGCTTTTCTACTTTGCTATGAATCCTGACAATCCATACATCTATAACAGCTCTGGGCTGCAAAGCCTGCAAAAAACATTATTTACTTTTATTTAGTCTCTTTATTCTCGTTATATGCCTTTCTTGCCTCTGCTACTCCAGCCTTTATTCCGGCAACTCCGGCTTTAGCTACTTCTTTTCCGACTTTGGCAGCTTCCCTTCCTATGCGTGAAGCTTCCCTGGCAACTTCCTTTCCAACCTTTGCAGCTTCGTTTGCCGCCTTCTTAGCTTTCTCTTTTATCTCTTCCATATCGATATCAGCTGCTGCTCCAGCACCACTATCTGACTTGCTGCTGTCCGGATTAGATAATGCAGCCTGTGCAGATAGGTAAAAATATGGGGGTTTTTAATGAAATGAGCATTGTCCTCATTCTTTTCCCTATGTACCGAGGAAATCTTTTCGATTTCCTCCAATTTGATAATGCAGTTTTTCTTTCTGCCTTCCGCTGTAAAGGTTGCTTTCACATCTGCTGTCCCATTCAGATTAACATACCAATCAAATGTAGTATCCGATGTCGGTGTTATCAGATATACAAACTGATTGACAACATCGTGGCTGATAGTGCTACCACTAAAATCAATAAAGCTGTTCAGAGTGGAACGGATACCCTCTATATCCAATCCTTTCGGATTGCTTTTTTCCTGTGGAATTTCATCAAGTGCTTTTTGAAGTTTCTTGATTTCTTCATCGACAGGACTTCTCATTGCTTGATACTCGTCCTTGGAAATCTCTCCATCAGCTCTCATAGCAATCAAGTTAGTCAGTCTGCTATTTGCCTTATCCAATTTCGCCTGTATCGTTACCGTATCGGATTGAGTTTCGTTAGATTTTTCTTCCTTATAATAATACTTAATAAGGTCTAACGCAATCAGTACAGACTCTTTTCTCTCCGTCCAGAGATGCTCTAACAAAGCTTTTGCCATAAAATCGAGTTTCCAATCGGTTATCATTCTGCTGTCACAATATCCCTCAGTATCTAAACCGATTTCAGCTCTTTTCCGTTTAATTCCGTTGTTAAGCTGATTGTAGCATTGATAACCGTAAGAGGTTTTTCCGTCCAATTTCGTATGCCATTTATTTTTACGGTATGATGAGCCGCAGGAACAACGTAGCTTATTGACCCATATATCTCGTGAATCACGCTTACTATGTGTGTTTTTCCCTGCCGATACACATACAGGTTTTACTCTACTTTCCCTTATCGCCTGTGCTTTATTCCATATCTCTTGAGAAATAATAGAAGGGAAATCACCCTCAACATATTCATAAGTGGACATATCAAGATTGTTTATTCGCTTCTGCTCTAAAAAGTTATTGCTTCTGGATTTGTTGTAACACTTTGTTCCTGTGTAAGTGGCATTTTTAATCGCTCTCATAATATTTGAAACGCTCCACTTTATAAGTCCAGAAGCTGTTTTCCTTTTTCGCTCCGTCAAAATCTTTGCGATTTTCATCGAGCCATAACCTTGCAGATACAAATCATATATCATTCTGACCGTTTCTGCCTGTTCCTCATTGATAACATAGGTATCTCCAACACGGTCATAACCTAAAATATTACCGTTTCCATAGAGAACACCATTATCACGGCTGATTTTCTGACCTGCTTTTACACGCTCGGAAGTCTTGCGACTTTCTTCCTGTGCCAATGTTGCCATAAGAGATAGCCGCAGTTCTCCATCTCCGTCCATTGTCCAAATATTATCGTCGATAAAAAACACCTCAACGCCTATGCCTTTTAACTCTCTTGTAACAACAAGGGTATCCACAACATTTCGTGCAAAACGGCATACCTCTCTGGTAACAATTAAATCAAATTTACCTTGCTTGGCATCTTCAATCATTTTCAAAAAGGCAGGGCGTTTTTTTGCCTGTGTTCCCGTGATACCTTCATCAATATATCGTTCACAGACCGTCCAGTTCGGATGATATTTTACTTGGTCATCATACCATTGTAACTGATTTTCCAATGCAGATAACTGTGCTTCGTGTTCTGTTGAAACACGACCATAAATAGCAACTTTTCTGGCTCTGTTTCTGTCAAACAGAGAATAATCTGTGAGCTTAAATCTGTAATTATATTCATTTACTGCTGTGTTCATTAAGCATACCTCCAATTCATTTTTCTGAATATATTGTACTGATTATCAAGCCGCCTGTGAAATGTGCGAATTTGCGTGTTTCACGATATTTGTATATGTGGCTTGATTTATCATTCCTTTTTCAAGAAGTATCTCAATGAGTTTCAGAGCCGCTACATTTTTATCTACCTTAATTTCATTCATTATTGACCTCCCTCAAAGAAATACTAATGGCAAGAGCTTTATCGGCTCTTGCCATTATGACTGTGGATAGCATACCAACATATTTACGCAGGCGTTGTTTGTCTATGGTGCGGATTTGTTCAAACAGGATAATTGAGTTCTTATCCAAACCTTCAAAATCATTGATTAAAGTGTGTGTCGGCAATTTTGCTTTAGTGTGTATTCGGCTTGTGATGGGTGCGACAATGACCGTAGGGCTATGCTTATTGCCGACATCGTTTGAAATGATAAGTACAGGTCTTGTTCCGCCTTGCTCCGAGCCGATAACAGGATTTAGATTTGCGTAGTAAATATCTCCACGCTTGATTTTTCTTTCCATTATGTTTGACCTCCCAGATTTATTTAGGCAGGTATGTTCTGCCTATGTAGGCAGCCAAACAAAAGGAAGTATTTAAGGTCGGGAGAGTATAAGCAAAATCTCTGTTCCTATGACTACCTTTTATCTGGCTTTATGATAGGAGCATTTCAATTTGTCCTCGACACCCCGAAATGCTATGGGAAGTCGCCAAACGGTCAGTAGCGAACTGACACCACGGGAGTTCCACCCCTCTGACGGTCTGCCAGATCCGCCCTCATTGCCTGCGACGGTTTTATCACGCTCGGACTGTGACTGGACGGGAGTACCATTATTCTCTTTGTGGGTTATGGCGAAATCGGAAGCAATCCGATATTTTCAGTCGGTAATGAATGAGATCACCCCCTTTCATCGCTCGCTGCTTCTTAACAGGTCTTGGCGTACCGCTGCACACGCTTATGCTCATCACAATCACAAAGAGGAAGTATTTGGCGAATGGATATTCGGTTGTCAAGGATCACTCCCGTTTTCGCCACACAAAGCAAAACAGGTGGAAGGAATTTAATCCCTCTCACCTGTTTGCTCACTTAAAAGCGGTTTCGTATAGGCTAAAATTAAAATTTTTCAAAAAGTTTTTTTAACTTCTTTAGTGCAATGTCAACGCTTCCTTTAACCGCCATTTTGGTGCATCCCTCCAACTTGGCAATCTGCTCATAGGACAACTCTCCGAAAAAGTACAACAGCAGCCTGCGTCTTTGTGTTTCGGGCAGTTTTGATATTGCCTTATGTAGCAGTTCGTATTCGATGCACCTTGAAACGGTTTCCTCAAGACTTTCTTCCTTATAAAAAACTCGGTCATTCAAGGAGTTTTCTGTCAACTCGGAGTGTTCAATGTGCCTGCTCACCCGATTAAGATAGGAAATATCCTCAAGCTCAAAACGGTTAAACAGGTCATACAGCACTTTCTCTATTTCAATATTTTGCATAACACCCCGCCCATCTTTAAAAGAGAGGTAATATCTGCCCTCTACAATCATCAGCGTATAAGGGTTATGCTTGTCCTTTTTTCGGTTAGGATGTTTTTCATTCATTCTTTGTTCCTCCAATCAATCTGAATTTTTGAAATTTCAGATTGATCGGCGGTGAACGACACCCTACGCCACAAACAGGCTTACGACTTAATTCAACAAAAAACGACAAAAGAAAAACCGCAAAGGCTGTCAAACCCTTACGGTTATAAGAAATAACAATTCTATTATATAGATATTTAACATCTACTTTTGGAACATAATTTCCCCAAATGGAGATAAGAATTTTTTTAACAGATTATTCTCATCTCTATCGAACGGTATGTAAATAACTGCTGCTTAAAATCAGCAGCACAGTGTTATCAGACCAACACATAAGAAATCCCTCCAAACTTGAAACAGGTCTGGAGGGATAAAATAGCCATCTGAGCATGACAAAATTGCCCACCAAAACACCGTTTTTTTTATTTGGCGGACTTGTCAAATTCTATATTCATGTAAAAAAAGAGCCGATGACTTATGAGGTTATCTCACAAGTTCATCGGCTCTGCGTCTATGCGTCTGGCTCTTTGATGACGGTTATATGTAATTTCTTTGCATTTATTAAAGTTTCTTTCTTACATTTCGGACAGTAAAGAGGATAATTCTTTAAAACAGTATCTTCTCTAACTCTATCACGGGTTTTGTTGCCACAAATCGGGCAAATTATCCATTCTGAAATCATAAATTATCCATCTCCATTTATCATGTTTTATTTAATCTTTCTATTTTATATTTACTATCTTGACAAATTCATATCGTACACTTATCTGGAATTACTATTATTCTCTAAACTTTTTTCAAGAATAAAGAAAATATCGTACCTTTTTCATCGGATGCCACCTTGATATACCCGTTCTGCTTATTCACAATATCACGGGTAAGATATAAACCGATCCCTACACCGTCAACTCCTGCTGACTGCTTTCCACGGTAAAATCTGCCGAAGATTTTTGCCTGTTCTTCTTCAGGAATGCCAATTCCGTTATCGGATACATCCAATCGCAAATACGATGGATATTCGGTGATTTTCAAGTCCACAACTCCTCCGCTTGGTGTATATTTCACAGCATTGTCAAGTACATTGGTAACAGCTTCTGCCGTCCAGTTAAAATCAAGCAGGGCTTCAAAGGTCTGCCCACAATCAAAGGTAATCGTAATATTTTTATCCCTTGCTTTGGCATAAACCGTTTTTACCGCTTGCATAACAATATCATTTAAACTGCTTTGTTCAGGTTTTAATCGGATAATGCCACTTTCCAAACGGGACATTTTAATCAAACTGTTTGTCAAAAAAGTCAGCTTTTCAAGGGACATCTGCAAGGTGGCAATATATTCCCTTCTCTCCTCATCGGATAACCCTGTATCACCTAATAACTGTGCAAAGGTGTTTGCCGCTGCTACGGGCGTTTTAATTTGATGCGAAATATCGGAGATTAAAGTTTTAATCTGTTCTTTCTCCTGTGTCAGCATTTGATTCTGTGCCTTTAAAATATTGCGGAGTTTTAGAAGTTGATGCTGCAGCCGTGCGGTCAGGGTATCCTCAGCTTCTGAAAAGACCGTCCGTTCCTGCTGTTCTACCAATGCTTCAATGAGCAGCGTAATCTCCTCTAACAGATTATCATTATAGCGGTTGTGCAGAAAGTCCAGCAGGAACAACAGACCCCCAAAAAATACAAATGCAAAAGAGATAAAAAGCGTACGGAAAAGGATGTCCTCCATAAAAAAGAACACACCAACAGATACCACCGCCGTAGCAGTACCTATAATTAAAATCAGTTTTCTATAAATCACAAAATGCTTCATCGTCATTCTCCAAAAGAGTAGCCCATGCCAAAAACTGTTACAATGTATTCCTGCTTTTCATCATTCAGTTTCTGCCTTAGCCGCTTAATATTCACACGCACGGTATTATCATCAACAAAGTTTCCATCTATATCCCAAAGCTGTTCCAAAAGCATTGCCTTTGTAACAACCCTTCCCCTGTTTTCCATTAGATAAAGGAGCAATTTGTATTCTGTTGAGGTCAAATGTATTTCCTGTCCCTTCATCAAAACAAGACACTTTTCTTTATCTAACTCTAAATCTCTGTATTTCATACGAAATTTTCCTACGCCACTTCGTTTTAGAACTGCCAATACTTTTTTCCGTAAAACTTCGATAGAAAAAGGCTTTGATATATAATCATCACAACCCACGCCAAACCCTTCCAACATATCTTCTTCCGTATCATTAGCAGTTAGAAATAATACGGGTGTTTCCGATGTTTCACGAATTTTTTCACAAAATTCCAAACCATTGCCGTCAGGCAGGTTAATATCAAGCAGAAACAAATCATACTTTTGTTTTTGGTATTGCTTCAATGCTTCCAAATACCCATAGACTGCTGTGACCATATGCTCGTCTTTTTTTAGGGCGATAGAAATACCCTTGCTCAGAATTTTGTCATCTTCAAGTAGAAAAATATTTGCCATAGCCGCAAAACGCACCACCTTCCTCAATATACAAAATTGCAGGAACAGACGCAGCAATGCTGCGTCCGTCCCACAACCTCATTTAACTATCAAAATTGTGCAGTCTTTCAATGACCGTTTCATCAGAAGTTGCCTTGTAAACAATGGCAGGAACGCTTAAGCAAATTACAAAGATTGCTGCGATCAAACCGATGACAAGTGCAACAGGGTATTTAAATACTGCATAGTTTGCCATATGCGGAACTGCATCTGCCACCAACATTAGGAACGCATTACCAAAAGTCATAATCAGCAGAGTAGAAATCAGAGCATAAATACCGCCTTCTAAGGTCAATATCTTCCTGATCTGCTTTTTCGTTGTTCCGATACTTTCCATAATGGCAAATTCATTTTTCCTTGCCACCACACCCGTCAACATAACATTTACAAAGTTAATCAAGCCGATGACAATGAGCAGAATTGCAGCACCGTTTCCCAGCAAGCTCAAAGAGTAGTTCATCTGGTTATATAGTTCTTTCTGATTCACGGAAGATTTCAGCTGCCACTCCGATGTGGTCAAGGTACTGTTGATCGCCTGTAATTCGCTGTCAATTCGCTCTAAATCGTTGAAATTCTTAATGTCAACGCCGATTGCGGAAATTATTGGTTCTTTTGTCAGGCGTTCCATACCCGCTTCGCTGACAAAGATAACATCTGGCACCATATTTATTTCTTTGCGTCTGCCAATACCTTCTGAAAGAGTATTATCATAATCGTCATAGTAAAAAGCTCCGCCAATTTTGAAATCAGTTGCCTTGCCGTCTGTACTGTCGGCAGTTAGTGTCAATGTTTCACCCACTAAAGCGGTATTAGGAGCGTTATATTCGGTATCTTTTCCTGCAATCGCTGTTTCGCCACGCTTAAATGCTTCCATGTCAATAGGCGTATCAGGATGCTCTGCATTGTATTCTTCCAGTACCCTGTCGTCTGGAAGCGTTGTAATATAGCAGCCATAGTCACCAGATTCAGCGTACCCTTTCAGTGTTTCTATCGTCTGTTCATAGGACTGCCCCTTTGCTTTATATTTGCTGTCCTCATATTTGATTTTCATAAAGCCTTCTAAATCGTTTTCATTAAAGTCAATACCTGCCCAGACTGTTTTTTGAACATCTATATTTTTAATACCGTCAAGCTGCTTGATTTGTTCTACAAAGTGTTCGTCAAACTGCGGTACTTCTTTATTGAGCTGTTCATACTGCTCAAACTGAATATCAGTGTATTCAAAGTTATAGTCCATATATTCCTTAATAAAGTTCTCAGCCGACATACTGCTTATAACCCCATTTACGCCTAAAATCATAGTAATTCCCATAAACAAGGACATAAACACAAGGGCAGCACGCTTTTTGTCACGGAATACATTATGAAATGCCATCACATGCAGCTTGCCACCATTGGTGGAATTTCTGCTTTTTGTTTTCTTCGGTGCAAAATTCTGAAACTTCAATGCTTCTATTGGCGAAATTTTTGCAGCCGCTTTTGCAGGAGCATTGCAGGCAATCCAAACGGTTACTGCTGAAAAGATTACGGACAAAATATAGATAGATGGATGGAAAAACACTTCGGCATCCATCATCGACTTGCCCTGTTCAAAACCCTCGTTCAACACAAATGGAACAATTCCAAAGGAAACAGCGGTGGCTAACAAAATACCAATCGGGATACCAATGCAAGCAAACTTAACTGCCTGATTTTTTACCAGTGATTTAATCTGTTTTTGCGTTGTTCCAAGCGTTTTCATCAAACCGTAAAAACGGGTATCATTTGAAATGGATATATACAAAACATTGTAAATAAGGAGATACCCGCTGCCAATAATAAAGAATACCAATAGGATTACCATTGCAATCACTGAACCGCTTGATGATTTCATGGAAACCGCACCGCCGAAAGATTGATTTTCGTTAAGCTCCACATCTTTTTGAATACGATAAAAATCATCAGGCATTTTATTCAACGACAAAGAAAGAACGCCGTCCTCTGCCATTGTATAGCCTGCATTTTTGCAATACGCTTCGGAAACAAAGCCCATTCCCGTGCCTGTATAGGAATGAAACCATCCGCTTAAAGTGAAATTTTTTTCCTGCTGACCGTTTTTATCATAATAGGACAGAGGGATTTCCATATTCAGCTTCGGCTCTTTCATTCCAAGCTGTGAAAGAGCATCCTTTGACAGCATAATTTCATTTTCATTTGAGGGATATTTCCCTTCTATATCTTTGATTGTTTCTTTATAGTGTTTATCCCATTCAGTAGTGTCGTAATACGAAAGTGCGATAGAAAGATCACGCCCCTCATCGTTCTTCTCGGCAACCGAGCCGACCATATACTGCGTACCGACGGTTTTAACATATTCCAAATTCTTAATCTGCTGTTCCTGCTTTTCTGTCGGCATCGCAAGGGAAGCATTAGCGGTCGTGCCTGCGGTACGCACCTGCATTAACTTCATATTTTCCATATAGTTAATGCCCAAACTAAACACGGTAGTAATCATAAATGTAGTGAGAACGATCGCAAACACCGCAAACAGGTTACGAATACGGTTTGCTTTCATCATTCCCTTTTCTACTCGCTTAACTGCTTTTTTATTTCGGTTAGCGTGCATATCTGACACCTCCCGAAACAACCTTGCCATCCTCAATGCGGATTGTGCGGTCTGCCATTTGAGCGATTTCCTCATTGTGCGTGATCATAATGGTGGTTTGGTGGAACTGACGGCTAATCGACTGCATCAGCAAAATAACATCCATACTTGTTTTTGAGTCCAAATTTCCAGTCGGCTCATCGGCAAGGATAATGGCAGGCTTTGTCGCAAGGGCACGGGCAATCGCAACCCTCTGCTGCTGACCACCTGAAAGATTATTCGGCATATTCTTAAGCTTTTGTTCCAAGCCAAGAGTATGGATAATCTCTTTTACAAATCTTGTATCGGTCTTGCCACCATCGATCTCAATAGGGTACACAATGTTCTCATACACATTAAGAACAGGAAGCAGATTATAATTCTGAAAAACAAATCCGATATTTCTTCTCCGAAACACTGTCTTTTCTTCTCCGGACATTCCCTTCAGTGCTGTTCCCCGCACCCATATCTGTCCGTCTGTTGGCTCGTCCAGACCTCCCAGCATATGAAGCAGCGTGGTTTTCCCACTTCCCGAGGAGCCAACAATAGCTCCGAAGGTTCCTTCTTTTACAGAAAGTGAGACACCATCCAGGGCGCGCACGATCCCGGATGGTGTCGGATAATATTTTTTTACTTCTTTTGTCTCAAGTATCTGCATGTTTCTTCCTCCTGTCGCAGTTATCTGTTCTTTTTCTCTGCTTTTCTATGATTGTAACAGCCAAAACTTACAAACTGCTTACACGGGAAGAAAAATCGCTACTTCCAGTCCTTGTTCTTTTCTTTTTGCTTTCATGAATCCGCCGTGGAGCGTCAC
>OHPV01001149.1_pt1 | contig 12505 bp, 7 predicted proteins | sample 1577781 | NCBI WGS metagenome assembly OHPV01 (sample SAMEA3879518, study PRJEB24766) | human gut metagenome | biome: human-associated habitat; feature: feces | place: USA | collected 1985/1987 | reverse complement strand
GAAAAATCCGATATAGGCAGTTATAAGCATAAAAAATTCCATCAACTGCGTAAAAAAATAATAATTTCAAATTCATTTATGAAAAAGCGGGTGCCGGTTATATGATCAAAAAATCGTAAAAAGCAGCGGTTGATTTCTAATAAAGTACCGGTTTATCGGTGATAAAAGGGATTATAGAAATGAGACAAAGACAACATGAAACTGTTGTCTTATTTTTTTTAAAAGTATACGAAAACGATTACTTTCAAAAAAAGGCGAAAATAAAACATATAAGTTCTATTTACATTCATATAAAACGTAATCGTATAAGGCGAAAATAGAAAATAATTGTATAAAATGCACAAAAAGAAGCAGACAAAATGTGCAAAAAATACAGAGCAAATGCATAAAGAACAGGTCGGGTTATGAAAAATAAATAAAAAGTGTACAACATAGCCTATGGGTAGTTGAAAAAACCATTTTAATTTGGTAGAATCGTCTGATAAGGGATAAATAATCGAAGAGATTCGACAAGATCTTGGATGAAAGGAGAAAAAACATGAATATTTCAAAAAGGAAACAAGGAATACTCGCAATAATATGTACTATTGCGATGATTGTAACATCAATTACGGTGTACAATCCTAGGGAGGCAAAGGCAGCAGATACAGATTATTCTGCACTTAAATTTACAAAAGTAACTGAAGCAATGGATAGCACTTATGCATATTGCATAACAGATAATACACTTATAGATTTTGGAAAATTAAAATTTTATGGTGTTAATTATATGCAGGTAGTCGGTAGCGGAAATTCAAAGATGGATAAAGCTACAGTGACAATTGACGGAGTTGTTCAAACAAACAAGGATATAGCATTTGATAGAGCATCAGCAATAACAGGTTTTATCGTTTCTAAATTATCTGATAATGCGTATCATAAAATAGAAATAGCAGGGGAAGCAGGAAAAATCATTATTGTATTAAAGAAAGGAACTCCTTCAACTGGTGGTTCAGAATCAAGTAGTGGTGGAACAACAAAACCAGAGGAAACAACAACACAGCCAAGACCAACAATGAGCAAAGATAGTGCTGGCATTGTAATAGAAATTCGTAATGGCGGGCTATTTTTTGCAGGATTGGATAATATAAAAGATGCAACAGAGTACTATTTGTATGTTGATAAACTTGATGGAGAGGGAATGAAAGTTGAAAATGGTGGTACAATTCCTTTATATAAATTCGAGGCTGGTAAACATAGTTTTTATGTTAAAGGAAAAAATAGTGCAGGATTTTCAGAACCATCTAAAGCATTTGAAATAGAAATAGCTACTACAGTGAAACTTATAATTGATAATGGAACAGTAGTAAATACAGCAGTAGAAAAAGGAAAAACATACAAATTACCAACAAGCGCTCAGTATGGATATTATGATACAAAAACTGGTGATATATACAAAGCAGGCTCAGATATTACCGTAAGTGAAGAAATGAATTTGGTATCAATATATGATATTGTTGTGAGATTGACTAATGCTGCTGCAATAAGAATTGATGCAGGTAAGGAAACACCGGGCGGTATTAGATTCCAGGCTAGTGTTGATGTAAATTGTGGAGTGAGTGACTACAAAGATATAATTACAGATAAGGTTAAGGCAGGAACTTTAATTACTACACAGGACATTTTGGATGCTAAAAGCGATGTTGAATATAAGGTAGAAAATATCAAAGAACTCGGAACAGTTTTAAATGTTGAAAATGATGGTTGGATAGATAAAAACTCACATTTGTACAATGCATCACTTGTTAATATAGTTAAAGCAAACTATGATAGATATTTTGTGGCAAAGGCATATGTAAAAGTTACATATGCAGATGAAAGTTCAACTTATGTTTATTCGAAGAAAGACAATGATGTATATGCTGAGTCAGTAAAGAGATCTATTTCAGATATTGCGAAAGCTATTTATGAAAATGGATATGATGGGATAACTGATGGAAATACAAAGAACTTAATTAATAGTTTTATAGTAAAAAAGGAGCAACAGTAATATGAAGAATAAATATACAAGTCCTAGTATGGAAATATTTGAATTAGAAGAAAATGATATTATAACAACTAGCGTTTATAATGATGATTGGACAGATCCTGATAATTTGTTAAAGAATGTAGATGGGTCAGGCTGGTCAAATTTCCACTAAAACGCAGTACTAAATAATTAAATAAAACAAGCTGTGCTTTAACTCAACATTAAAGCACAGCTTATTTTTTGTCCTCATTACTATCATCTTCCCCTAAAGGTCTATAACAATGTTCAATAAATGAGAAAGGTTAAAAATCAGACAAACCAGCCGGATTGTCGACTTATTGTATGGGTGTATTACTTGATTTGAAGGGCAAAAAAATGTATACTAGTAGTTATCAGTATGAAATGGATTATAACCCCGAAGGGTACGCATTTAACCTGATAAGTTACGAAAACATAGGAGGCAAAAATGATAACATTAAGTAAAGGCGGAGCATACCTTATTGGTGGCACAGAAGTTGTAGAAACAGGTGCAGGCTCAGAAGAATTACTAAAGAACAAGTTAGGGGATAAATACCTTACAAAAGAAGATGCTGCAAAGAATACTATGGCATATGGTATTTTGAACGAACACAACACATCGGGCAACATGGACAAGCTTCAGATTAAGTTTGATAAGCTTACATCCCATGATATTACATTTGTTGGAATCATTCAGACAGCAAGAGCTTCAGGATTAGAGAAATTCCCAATTCCTTATGTGCTTACAAACTGTCATAACAGTTTATGTGCTGTTGGTGGAACAATTAACGAAGATGACCATATGTTTGGACTTACATGTGCTAAGAAATATGGCGGAATTTATGTACCACCTCATCAGGCAGTTATTCATCAGTTTGCCAGAGAGATGTTAGCAGGTGGCGGAAAGATGATTCTTGGTTCTGATTCACATACACGTTATGGTGCTCTTGGTACTATGGCTATGGGTGAAGGCGGACCTGAATTGGTTAAGCAGTTACTTTCACAGACATATGACATTAATATGCCTGAAGTAATCGGTATCTACATGACAGGAGAACCTGCTAAGGGTGTAGGACCTCAGGACGTTGCACTTGCAATTATCGGAGAAGTATTTGACAAGGGTTATGTTAAGAATAAAGTTATGGAATTTGTAGGACCTGGTGTTTCTAACTTAAGCGCAGATTTCAGAATCGGTGTTGACGTTATGACAACAGAAACAACTTGTCTTTCATCTATTTGGCGTACAGATGAGAAGATTAAGGAATTCTATGACATCCATGGAAGAGTAGATGAGTATAAAGAATTAAATCCTGGCGAAGTTACATACTATGATGGAATTGTTTATGTTGATTTATCTAAGATTAAACCTATGATTGCAATGCCATTCCATCCAAGTAACACATATACTATTGAAGAATTAAATGCTAACTTGGAAGATATTCTCCACGATGTTGAAAAGAAAGCTTTAGTTTCATTAGATGGACAGGTGGATTATAAACTTACAAACAAGATTCGTGATGGAAAACTTTATGTTGACCAGGGAATCATTGCAGGTTGTGCAGGTGGTGGATTTGAAAACATTTGTGCAGCAGCAGATATATTAAAGGGACATAGCATTGGAGCTGACGAATTTACACTTAGTGTATATCCTGCTTCTATGCCAGTATATATGGAATTAATCAAAAACGGATGCGCAGCAGATATTATGGCTGCCGGCGGTGTTATGAAGACAGCATTCTGTGGACCTTGTTTCGGTGCAGGTGATACACCGGCTAACAATGCCTTCAGTATCAGACATTCAACACGTAACTTCCCTAACAGAGAAGGAAGTAAGTTACAGAATGGACAGATTTCTTCAGTTGCACTTATGGATGCCAGATCTATTGCAGCAACAGCAGCTAACAAGGGTTATCTTACAGCAGCTACAGATGTTGATGTTGAGTTTAAGGGACGTAAGTATCATTTTGACAAGAGTATTTATGAAAACAGAGTATTTGACCCACACGGAATAGCAGATCCTGATACAGAAATCCAGTTTGGACCAAACATCAAAGACTGGCCGGAAATGGTTGCACTTACAGACAATCTTCTTCTTAAAGTTGTTTCAGAGATTCATGATCCGGTTACAACAACAGATGAATTAATACCATCAGGTGAAACATCATCTTATCGTTCTAACCCACTTGGACTTGCAGAGTTTGCACTTTCAAGAAAGGACCCTGAATATGTAGGAAAGGCTAAAGAAGTACAGAAAGCAGAAAAAGCAAGAGAAGCAGGACAGAATCCTGTAGATGCACTTCCGGAAGTTGGAGGAGTATTTGAAGCATTAAAGAGCAATCTTCCTCAGTACAAGATTGACAATGATACAGTAGGTATCGGAAGCACTATTTTTGCAGTAAAACCGGGTGACGGTTCAGCAAGAGAACAGGCTGCTTCATGTCAGAAGGTATTAGGCGGATGGGCTAATATTGCCTGTGAATATGCAACAAAGAGATATCGTTCAAACCTTATTAACTGGGGTATGCTTCCATTCATTTATGAATCAGAAGAATTACCATTTAAGAACGGTGACTATATTTTTGTACCGGAAATAGTTGAAGCTGTTAAGAACAAAGCTACAGACGTACAGGCTTACGTTGTAGATGATGACAAGAATGTTAAACCATTTACATTAAAGCTTGGCGAAATGACTGACGACGAACGTGACATTATATTAAAAGGCTGCCTGATTAATTACAACAGAAAATAAATAATTAAAACAGGGAGGAGACCATATGGGAAACAAGAATGTCATAACAAAAGATGACTGTTATTTGTTTGGAAAAGGTACTCATTATGAAATATATGAGAAACTGGGTGCACATGTTACAACAATTGATGGTGTAAAAGGAACATATTTCGCAGTTTGGGCACCCCATGCAGTTAACGTAGCCGTTATAGGTGATTTTAATGACTGGTTGGGATTTAACCATAACATGAAGATGGAAAATGATTCAGGCATCTGGGAACTTTTCATACCGGAGGTTGAAGAAGGCGCAATGTACAAGTATGTTATTTCTACACAAAGTGGGGATACATTGTACAAAGCTGATCCTTATGGTTTTTGGGCTGAGAAAAGACCCGGAAATGCTTCAAGGGTAGCAAATATTGATAATTACAAATGGAAAGATGCTAAATGGATATCAGAGAAGGCAAAGGAGAATCACTATGAACTTCCAATGTCAATCTATGAGGTTCATCCGGGTTCATGGAGAAAGGATTTTAAAGGTCCTGATGATGAAGACGGATTCTATGATTACAAGCGTATGGCTAAAGAACTTGTAGCATATGTTAAGGATATGGGATATACACACGTAGAACTTATGGGTATATTGGAACATCCTTTTGATGGTTCATGGGGATATCAGGTTGTGGGATATTATGCACCTACATCAAGATATGGAACACCTCAGGATTTTATGTATTTGGTAGATGCTTTCCATAAAGCAGGAATCGGGGTTATTTTGGACTGGGTACCTGCCCACTTTCCAAAAGATGCTCACGGACTTGCAATGTTTGACGGAACACCACTTTATGAATATGCAGATCCAAGATTGGGAGAACATCCTGACTGGGGTACTAAGGTTTTCGATTATTCTAAGACAGAAGTTGTTAATTTCCTTATTGCAAATGCATTATTCTGGGTTGAAAAATATCACATAGACGGACTTCGAGTTGACGCAGTTGCATCTATGTTATATTTGGATTACGGAAGAGAAGACGGACAGTGGGTTCCTAATAAGTATGGCGGTAATGAGAACTTGGAAGCTATTGAGTTCTTTAAACATTTAAGTAGTGTTATGAATTACAGAAATCCAAGAGCATATATTATTGCTGAAGAATCCACAGCATGGCCTAAGGTTACTATGTCACCTAAGGATGGAGGACTTGGATTTTCTTACAAGTGGAATATGGGCTGGATGCATGATTTCTTAGAGTATACTAAGCTTGATCCTTTGTTTAAGAAGGGTAATCATAATAAGATGACTTTCGGATTAACTTATGCATTTAGTGAGAATTTTATTTTAGTATTATCTCACGATGAAGTTGTTCATTTGAAATGTTCAATGATTAATAAGATGCCGGGTTATCCACAGGATAAATTTAAAAACTTAAAGACAGCATATACTTTTATGTTGGGACATCCGGGCAGAAAGCTGTTATTTATGGGACAGGAATTTGCCCAGTTACAGGAATGGTCAGAGGCTAGAAGCCTTGACTGGTATCTGCTTGATGAACCTGAACATAAGGACATGCAGGAATATGTAAAGAAATTACTTCACTTATATAAGGAATATCCAGCACTTTACACTGAAACAAAGGGCTATGGAGCTTTTGAGTGGATTAATGCCAATGACTGCGAAAGAAGTATTTTCAGTTTCATAAGAAAGACAACAGAAGCTGATTATAAGAACTCTATCGGTTTCGTGTGTAACTTTACACCAATGGAAAGACCTGATTATGTTGTAGGAGTTCCAAAAGCCGGAACTTACAAGAGATTGGTTACAACAGAAACAGGTGAGAAACAGGTTGTAAGCTACAGAGCCAAGAAAGGCGAGTGCGATGGAAGACCATACAGATTGGAAATCCCACTTAGACCATACGAATCAGTAGTTTTCGAATTTCCAAAAACAAGAAAAAAGAAAGCTACACCAAAGAAGAAAACAAAATAAAAAAATAAAATTGTCTGTGGTACAAAAAAATAGTGCCACAGACATTTTTTTGTGCTATGATGTGATTGATTACAGTGTAGAAAGGTCATGTTCCATCTGTGCTTGCACAAAGATGGGACATTGACCTTGAGACACGCCCCCAACATGAGCATAAAAGTGTAGCGCAAGCTACACGATATGCGAATGCTGGGGAAGGATTGCGGGAGTGCGAAGCACGTAGCAATCCGGTAATCAATAAATTAAAGGTCAAAAAGTTTTATACAAGGATTGAATGGGTGATGAAATGAAAAAGAAAGTTATAGCAGTTGTTGCAATTGTGCTGATTTTTGCAATTGCAGTGGTTATAGGAATAAATTTTAACAAGAAGCAGTCTAAGAATAACAAGCAGAGCAATAGCGGTCAGGCAACGTCTACATATAATGGTAAGTTGCCGGGGATTGATTTATATTATGGAAGTCAGAAGGTTGGAAGTCTTAACGGCTACACAATGGATATGGAAGAAGAACATATGCGTGATGTTATTGTCCCTGTTAATACAGACAGAACGGTTCCAATTACAATATCAACTAATGGCAATAAGGTTTCAGAGATTTCATACGAAATGAAGAGTACTGAGGACAACCGTTTGATAGATAATGGAACCCTTGACGGCTGGAAACAGAAGGACGGCAAGATTACTTTGGATTATCAGGCCAGTGCCATTATGGAACAGGGAACAGAGTATTTCTGGGAAATAATTATCAAAACAGATAAGTATAAGCAGATTAATTATTACGCAAGAGTAATGGTTACGGATAAGGAGTTTGTTACTGAACAGATTAAGTTTGCGAAGAATTTTGCACAGACCGCTTTAAAGGGCGAGGGAGCTTCAAAGCTTGCTCAGTATATTGAGCCTGATAGTAGCCTTCCTAATGATAACCTTGGTCAGACTACTATTAAGTCAAGTTACAATAGCCTTATTTGGACTTCACTTAAGCCTGAGCTTATATCTGATATAACAATAACAGCAAAAGAGTTTTGCATAAAGGACACCGGGGAAGCCGGAACTTATACAATGAATTATCAGATTAGAACAACTAATGCTGAGAAGGTTAAAGAGAAATATAATGTTTCTGAAACAATAACAATATGGAGTTGTGCAGGAAGAATTTATGTTTTGGCATATGACAGGGAAGTAAATCAGATTTGGACAGCAGACAAGAATAACGTAGGCGGAAGTTTTATTGACTTAGGTATTCAGAAAGAAACAAAGGCTGATTTTGTTGAAAGTTCAAATCAGCAGTTTATGGCGTTTCAGGTTAACGGCGATGTTTACGTAATGGATTTGAATGAAAGAAAAATCAAACAGGTTTACAATCTTAATGCTAAGAATGCTGAACAGCTTAACAATACTAAGGCAAGGGTAATTACCGTGAATGACAAGGGCAATGTTGACTATATGATTTATGGCTATAGCAAGGCTAAGGAGCATGTAGGCGAAAACGGAATTTCTATTTTAAGATATAATTATGAGTCTAACAGTTCCACAGAGGCGGCTTTTGTACCTTGCAAAGTGTCTGCTTACAACTTGGAGAAGCAGTTGTCACAGCTTTGTTACGTAGGCGACGGAACTCTTTATATTATGATGAACAACACTATTTACTATGCAAACCTTAAAACTAAGGAGTGGGGAGCGTTGGTAGAAAATGTGGAAGACGGAAGTTTTGCAATTAACAGCGACGGAAGTATGTTGGCTTACAATACAAGTGGTAAGGCTTATGATACGGAAAACATTACAATTGTTAACTTAAAGAATGGTGAAAAGAAGACTATTGAGGCGGGAGCTGACAATATTATTACCGTATATGGTTACACGGGAACGAACCTGATTTATGGAATAGGTTCTCAGAGTGACGTGTCAAAGAAGAGTTTTGTACCTGTTAGCAAGTTGGTAATTGTTGATAAGGATTATAAAGAAGTTAAGTCATATTCACAGAATAAGATTTATATTACAGGTGTTGAAATAACAGACAATATTATTAATATTAAGCGGTACAAGGGCAAGAGCCAGATTTCAGATGACCAGCTTTTGGATAATACTGAGACTAAGAAACCTGTTGCAAAAACAAGTTATTATGTGGATGATGTAAAGCAAAAGGAATTAGCGTTGGCATTTACTAATGCACTTGACGGAACTAAGCAGCTTTCAGTTGAAAAGATTGGCAAGGTAACTTTTGACAGTAGTTCTAAGGTTAATGCTACTTTTGAGAGCAAGAAAGAAAATAATTATTATGTTTACGGATATGGAAAGCTTCAGGGGATTTACAGCGACAAGAACGCTGCAACTAATGCGGCAAAAGCTGCATATGGACTTGTAACGGATAACCGTGGACACAAGATATGGGTTTTTGAAGAGAATTATAATTAAAAATATCAGAAAAGGTCAAAATGCTTATTAGAAAAGAGTGTTTTGACTTTTTTCTTTATCTTTACGCGAAAAATTTTTAATGTTATACTTAAAGTTAGTAAAAAATTCGGGAGGAACTATGCGATTTATACATACTGGTGACATTCATCTTGGAGCCACTCCGGAGAGCAAAAGACCTTGGGCGGCTAACCGTGGAGATGAAATTTGGAATACTTTAGAACGTTTAATTAAAAAAATAAAAATAGACCCGGTAGATTTGCTTATTATTGCAGGGGATATGTTTCACAGACAGCCGTTGCTTCGTGAACTTAAGGAAGTTGATTATTTGTTTTCGACTATTCCTGACACAAAGGTTGTTTTGTGCGCGGGAAATCATGATGCCATTAAAAAAGGCTCTTTTTATGACGGTTTCAAATGGAGTGAGAATGTTATTTTCTTAGGTGACAAGAATATTGAAAGTGTGGAGATTCCTGAGCTTAATACATGTGTGTATGGACTAAGTTATCACCAGACTGAAATTAAGGACGCAATGTATGACCATGTTATTGTGGACAGACCGGATATGATTAATATTCTGGTGGCTCATGGCGGTGACGAAAAGCATATTCCCATTAATAGAAAGAAGCTTGCAATGTCAGGTTTTGACTACGTGGCAATGGGACATATTCATAAGCCTGAAATAGATGAAAAGATGAAGATGGCATACAGTGGTTCTCTTGAACCTATTGATATGAATGATATTGGACCTAGAGGCTATATTTATGGTGAGATTTCAAAGAGAGGTCTTGAACTTGAATTTGTGCCTTTTGCAAAGAGAATTTACAGGGAACTTGATTTCACGGTAACTCCAACAGCTACTAATTTGGAAATAAGACATAGACTGATTGACATGATTAAGGAGCAGGGACAGGATGATATGTACAAGATTACTTTTAGCGGTTACAGAGATCCTGATTTTGACATTGATGTTTCAGATATTGAAGGTGTTGGAAATGTTGTAAGTGTTACCGACAATACGGTTCCTGATTATGATTTTGAAGAATTGTACGCTGAAAATAAGGACAATATTCTTGGAATGTACATAAGGAAATTTCTTGACAGGGAGAGTCTTACACCTTTGCAGCGTAAAACCCTTTACTATGGAACAAAGGCATTGATGGATGCCATGGAGGACAGGGCATGATTATAAAGGACATACGATTAACTAATTTTGGAAAATTTAATCATAAAATGGTAACTCTTGAACCGGGACTTAATATTGTATACGGTGAGAATGAAGCGGGAAAGACTACTCTTCATACTTTTATAAGAGGAATGCTCTTTGGAATAGAAAAACAGCGTGGAAAGGCAAGTGGTAAGGACCTTTACACTAAGTATGAGCCATGGGAGAATCCGGCTAATTATCACGGTATGATGCGAATCGAAAGCGACGGTGTAACTTATCGTATTGAGAGAAATTTTAATAAGCTTAATAAGTCTTTTAAGGTTATTAATGAAGATGAGGGTATTGAGCTTAAAACAGAGGAGATTGAAAATCTTTTCGCAGGGCTTGATGAAAGCTGTTACTACAATACTATAAGTATAAGCCAGCTTGGCAGCGTTACAGATAAGGAACTTGAAGTTATTCTGAAGAATTATGCGGCAAATCTTGGCACAACAAAGTCTATGGAGATTGATATTAAATCAGCTTTTGCCGACTTAGATAAGCAGAAGAAAAATATAATGATTGAAAACCGAATTGCTGAAGAGGATGTTGTTGAGAAGGCTATTAAGAATGCCAAAGAGGATTTGGAGATTTCTCAGGGCGAACAGCATACAATAATTGCTTCAATAGAGCAGAAAAAGCAGTCTTTATTTAATCTTTCTAATAAGAAGAAGGAATTGTCAGCTCTTGATGCAAAACGACTTGAAGCCTTAAATAAACTTAATGAGCGTAAGGAGAATCTTTATCAGGAGGCAATTACTTTGACTGCTGACAGTGAGAAGTTTTCAGCTTCCCTTGAACAGATTGAAAATCACCAGAAGCAGCTTGAACAGGAGCTTGCTGACAAGGGCATTGACGGAAGAGAGACTATGGAATATCTTCTTGAAAAAGTTACTAACAGAAGTAATATGCCTGTTTTGTTTATTATCCTTATGATGGGATGTATTGGTGGTGCTGCAGGTTTTATTATGGGCAATTACCAGATGATGGATTTAAAGCAGTTTTGGGTTAAGCCGGGCATATGCCTTGGTGCGGCTTTTGTTTTTCTTATACTTGCAATCTTTAAGTATGGATTTAATAAGAAGAAGCGTCAGAAGAAGTTGGATGCCTTAAAGGAGATTAAGCTTGTAATGGATAAGCTGGACGCGGCAAAGCACGAAAGGGTTTATGTTGAACGTCAGCTTAACAATAAGAAAGAAGCTTTAAAGGATACTCAGGAGTTTATTAAAGCCGAAGAAGAAAAAAGCGTTGACATGCAGGATTATAGTGACGAGTTAAAGGACTTGGAAGCGAAGGAACGTGAAATCAACGAGGCAATTTCAAAGTCTCAGTGGATTCTTGAACAGAAGCAGGAAAAGGACATTGAGCTTCAGAAGAAGATTGATGAACTTGAGGAGCGATTTAACAAGATTAAGAAAGCAAAAGTTGAAATACAGGCTATTGAGGACGCCAAGAGTAATATTGAAGATATAGCAGATGAAATCAGAAATAGTTTCGGTAAGAGATTAAATGAGAGAGCATCTTATTATATTTCACAAATTACAAACGGCAAATATGACAATCTTTCAATAGATGACAAACTTAACATATCTGTAAACAGTAAGCACGCTCTCATAGCAGCTACACGACTTAGCAAGGGCACAATAGAGCAGATATATATGGCACTTAGACTTGCGGCAGCAGATATTATATTTGAAAAGGACAAGAAACCTATACTTCTTGATGATGCCTTTGCAATGTATGATAACAAGCGAATGGGTAATACTATGAGATTTATGGCAGAAAATATGGAACAGGTAATCATCTTCTCATGCCATACAAGAGAGAAGCTAATGGCGGACAAGTTAGGACTTAAGTACAACTTTATAAGGTTGTAGTGGAGAGTTGCAAGGCTATGAAGTTATAAGTTAGAGTTGCGAGGTTATAAAGTTATAAGATAGAGTTGCAAGGTTATAATTGAGAACGCTAAGATTTAAACGATAGATCTAAGGATGCGGCGGAGAATTGAATATTATATGAGTGTGGAAGAGTGAGAATTAGCCCCGGCTACGGAAACGTAGCCGGGGTTTTTATAGGCTGAAATTGTGGGAGAATTTTTTAGAGAAGATGGGGATTTTTTGTAGGAAAGGTAGGGATTATAAGAGAAAAACGAATTG
>OHPV01001135.1_pt1 | contig 12654 bp, 8 predicted proteins | sample 1577781 | NCBI WGS metagenome assembly OHPV01 (sample SAMEA3879518, study PRJEB24766) | human gut metagenome | biome: human-associated habitat; feature: feces | place: USA | collected 1985/1987 | reverse complement strand
TCTGTCCGTATGGATGTGCGCAGGATCGAAACCTTAAAGCAGGGCGGTGAAGTAGTTGGAAACCGTGTCCGCGTAAAAGTAGTTAAAAACAAGATCGCTCCGCCATTTAGAGAGGCTGAGTTCGATATTATGTTTGGTAAAGGAATATCAACAGAAGGAGATCTTATCGACCTTGCTTCTAACGTTGGGATTATCCAGAAGAGCGGTGCATGGTTTTCATATAATGGAGAGAAGATAGGACAGGGAAGAGAGAATGCAAAACAGTATCTTATCAACAATCCAGATATAAGAAATGAAGTTGATGAGAAGGTAAGAGCACATTATGGTATAGGTGATAATCCAGATAGTGATAAAGAAGAGACAGCTACAGAAGAGTCTAAGACAAAGTCATCTAAAAAGGAAAATACTGAGGAAGTTTAATGAAGACAGAGGAAACAGATAAGTTTGCTCGACCGCAAGGCCAATCCCCAGCGTTACAGCCTCTCGTCCGGTGCCGAGCTTGTACGTATCAATGTCTCAAACTATCGGAATCCGTCGCTTCACATCTGGACACGGGTCGGTGATGAACTTTTTGAGAATATCAAATTCCAGATAGACTATGATGTGGCCCAAAGACATTTCAACGGCCAGATCACGAACGAGGAGTTTGTCAACGCTGTATTTGATCCGCAGGAACAGGTAAATGGAAAACAGGCGGAATTGCTGGGTGCCGTTTTCACCCTTGCCGCTGGAGGACCGGCGGAAGTTCATGTTGGCACTGGATCTGGTGGCTCATCGTCTGACCTTCCGTGGGGTGAACAGAAAAACAAGCAAAGTTATCGGAAAAAATAAGCCTAAAAACCTTTTATGGAGTAGAATAGATGTAATTTTTCGTTATTCTAACAATCGTATGAGATTTTTTTCTTATCTTTATGTCCAAAATTTGACAATTCAAAAATCGTTCCAACAATGAGTAATTCTTTTGTAAGATACCTTTTAGAAGGAAATAATTACCCTTCAAATGGACAAGTTGTATTTGACTCTTCTGATCATATACGTTTCCAAAATGGACAAAATGTATCTGGACATAACTACGGATGTAATCGTCGACTCGTAATTGAAAAAAACATTCAAGGGGATGAAGGTTATACAGTTACAATGTATAATCTTGATGGAATACATCCGTTGTGGCAAAATAATGTGCAAATGGCTCCAAAACGTATGCATATAATAAATGTGGCTGGCAATATTGTACAATTACGAGGCTATGGTTTTGACATGATGGGAGCCTCCTTTGCAGACTATGGCGTCTCTCTTTTAATTGAAAATGGAGCCATTTCTCGAGCACAGCTCGATATGTATGACAGAAATATTAGTATTGTATATTTAAAATAATAGTAATTATCATTTTGGGGTTTATAAAATATTAATTCGTTATGGCAGAATTAGACATCAGGCAGCCGGAATCCAATATCTATAGCAACGTTGAAGATAGTGAAGTTCTTCCTTTGTTCGTAAGATATACCAGTGACGATGCCAAATTTCATGACAAAGATGCAACGGTATCATTTGAAGATACAGTTGCACAATTATCGGGTACCCACACATGCTACCTTATTCACCGTCGTCAAAAGGGACGAAATAAGGTGTATGAAGAACTCGCAATAAAGTTCGATGAACTTCCTTTTTGCATGACTGCACAATTAGCAAGGGATGAATACACCTTACGGGCTCCTCATTTCACACTCAAGAATATGGTCTTGCCTGAGGAAAAAGACCAATTTATAGTCAGAAAATGCGAAGTCCGTTTTGTTGATTTATATGAGGATTCATTCAAATTGATAAACGGAGTTGGTCCTTATTGGGTTGGTCATGTTCAAGAAATCACCCAATTCATGAAGGATTGTTTCTCGCTTCCGATACCCCCTATTGAGATTCAAATAGAAGAGGATAAGGAAATGTGGCAGGCATATCTTGATGGTCTTAACGCTTTATTGGAAAACAAGAGAGACTTGATCAAAATCCAACATGTCAGCAAACAAAAAGGAGGTTTACTTAAATTGGATTTTGACATGGATAGTTATGTTCAGAATCTTAGCAATGCCATTACTGAAGAACTTAAAGGAAAGTGTGAAGCAGAGGCAAACGTTTCTATCGACGATGGGGAATGTCTAATTACTTTTGATAGTTACCAATCAATCCCAGAAGATACTATTGAGAGTATAAAAGCCATTGGTAGAGACTATTGTTACCAGGCAGATTCAGAGCCAACAAATACCGTTAGTGGTAAAATTATCATAATTTCCGATTCCGAAGAGCTTGCTGGTATCACTTCTTCTATTGATGCAGAACTGACTGAATTCGGCGTTAACCTACAGAAAGATGAATCTGGAGAATTCCTTCTTACTTCTGACAAGGATATTGTTTACCTCCAGAAAATTGTTGATACTCACTACAAGGGAGTTGCAGAAGTTGTATGTACAACCAAGCTTGTCATGCCTTTAACTCCTTCTCCTGATTCTGTCGGCAGAAATAGTTTCTCAGATGATCTTCCTGAAGATGCGCAAGTTACTCTATATGGCAAACATTTTGTTGTTACTTCTAAGCGCCCTTTAGATACAGAACTTTCAATATTCAAAAAACTGCGTTTTGCAAGTTGTATGATTTCTGTTTCTCCAAAACAGATTGATACGAATATTGAAATTGAAGGTTCAAACATTAAAAATAATGCCTACACATGGATTGTCAATAATCCTTCAGAATTAGGCAAACTTGGTCGTTTGTTTAATTTAGTGAGAAAGAACTACTCAAATCAATATATTAGCAGCACTTATCACTATGCATTTGCTCCACAAATTGAAAAGTCAGTACTTGCTGAGCTAAAACTCAATAATTACGGAAAGACCTCTCTTTCAATTGATGTACCTCGGTCTTGTGTAATATTCTCTCCAAAATCACAGGAAGATTATTCAACTCTAAAGGAAGACATATTTGCACAACTTGATGAATCAATTTGTGCAGAGGCTCCAGAATATCAACCTACTGCAAAAATCGAGTTCCTTTGCGAGAATGAGGAGTACCGAAGAAGTGTGTTCGAGAAGGTCAACGTTGCATTAGCTGATAAGCGTAGTAATTTTACCACAAACAAATTGAGTAAGGACGCTAAGGAACTGAAATTTGCATTTAATTTCGAGGATATAGACGAAAGAGACAGCATTGAAACAATTATCGAGGAAGCCCTTGCGTCTATCCATGGAATAAAGATTCTGTATGACGGTAATAATAAGGGTATAACCCAGTGGTCGCTTTCTGAAGATCTTTCTTTATTACAGGAATTAGATCGCAAACTACAATCGGATTTCAGCAATGAGAATGTAAATTACATAAATGGTTCTCGTTACGATAAATTGAGCGAAGTGGATGAAGAAGAACTGGCTCATAGTCCATATTCAAAGGAAAGTATTATTCGCCGCCGCCGTCGTCAATATCTCCAGAAAAACAGTCTTGCTATTGGAAACTGTGTGCGAAGAACTAGAGACTATGCAATCATTGAGCCTAGTGAAGATATTCTGGAGTTATTGTCTTCCAAAGAGTTGAAGATTATAGCTGGTGATTATATTCAATTTCCTGCTATGGGTGAAACTATGGAATTGATGCGTCAAAGCAAGGCTATGAATCGTATTTTAAAGCCAGAGAGCAAATACAATCACAGACCTATTAATCCAAACTTGCCAAATTTCATTTTTGATCCAAAATATGCAGGAGAAACGATTGTAGATCTTAATGTAGCTATGGAGGACATTCGTTCTCATAAAATTGGAAATCTGAATGATAGACAACTTGAGGCTGTTACGAAATCTGTTCTTGCAAAAGATCTTGCACTCATCCAAGGCCCTCCAGGTACTGGTAAAACAACAGTTATTGCAGAAATCATTTGGCAGGAAATTCGTAAAAATCCAGATTGTCGAATTCTTCTTACATCACAGACAAACACTGCTGTTGATAATGCTCTTGAACGTTTGCAATCTCAAGCAGGCATTAGGCCTGTTCGTATCTTAGGCCGTCTTGATGAGCGAAAAATCAAGAATCTTGCACCTGAAGCTTTACGTTTTTCAACATCAATTATTGACACGTGGAGCCAAGACGCAACAAAATGTAATGATAATGCTGCAAAGATTTGGATGGATAGAATTGTATCCAAGATTTCTAATGATCCTAAATATTTGTCAGCGATAAGCTCTTGGAAGGAAGAGCTTGAAATCAAAGACAAGCATTCACGAACTGAATTTAGTCGGTTATATAAGAGCAATGTAAATCTTATTGCTGCAACATGTAGCATATGCGGTTCGCGTGATTTTATGGAATCATATTCTGACATGTTTGGCGGTAACGAGCGAACTGATATGTTCTTTGATGTTGTAATAATGGATGAAGCAAGTAAAGCAACGCCATTAGAAATGGCAGTACCTCTTGTTTTAGGTAAGAAAATCATTGTCATTGGAGATCATAAGCAGTTACCTCCGATGATGGATGAGAACACCATAGATAGTGCTCTTGAAAAGATTGGCAAAAAAGATATTGCAGAAAAGCTACAAAAGGCTGAATCTCAGTTTAAACGCCTTTTTGAAGCAGCAGCAAAAGTTAGAAAGACCATTGTTGCTACATTGGATACACAATATCGTATGCATGAACAAATCATGAATACTATTAAACAGTTCTATCAAGAAGAACTTGCTGCAACAGGTGGTTTGAAATGTGGTATAACAGACTCCATGGATATACCTGATTTAGAAAATAAGGGAAGTAGATGGCATGGGATTACGCTAAACCCAATTATCCAGCCTAGCACTCATGCTGTTTGGATTGATGTTCACACACCAGAATCATATTTGAATCCTGGCTACAAGAATGAAGGAGAACTTAAAGCCATTGATTTGGTTCTTAAGGCTCTGCAACAAGCTGATGGCTACTCTGAATTTGTTAATGCGCAGCAGAAACCTGAAGACAAGGAGATAGGTATCATTACATTCTATAGTGCTCAAAACCGTGAGATTAAGAAAAAATATGACTATAGGTATAACAAACACATAAACAAAGGAGAATACATTTGTGATGTAGTCGACAGATTTCAAGGCATGGAGCGAAACATTGTTATTGTCTCTACAGTAAGAAGTAATGCAAAGAACAACATAGGCTTTGCTAAAGAGATAGAACGTATAAATGTTGCATTCTCGCGTGCTAAGCGTCTTCTTATTGTAGTTGGCAATAAACGACAATTTGAAAGTAACAGTAATTATGCTGCTTCCATAGCAAATATGGAAACATTTAGTTTTGAACAACTTAAAGATGCTGTAAGATGAACAAGAAACATAATAATACTGCTCCTAAGAAGACCCTAGAGCCTATAGGAACTCGTATTGCAAAGGCTGTCTTCGAAGAAAAGAAGATTTCTGAAAGAATCTTTGGATATATTCCTTACGATATCAACTTTGTAAAAGCTACTTATGCAGGAAAGACTCAAAGACCAGCTAAAATCACATCGATAGAAAAAGGAATTGTCGGCATCCTTCTTGTAGATGAAACATCCTCCTTCGATAAGATTGGTCTTATCTTAGGATTGGATGTTGTCAATGATAAGGCCGAACAGACTATATTACGTACTGCAATAGAAACGCTTCGTGGGTTTAATGCCATCGAAGGTGACGATTCATGTATAGCACTTACAGATGCTGGACGTACATATGCTGATAAAGGAGAACGTCCTGATACCTATTCCAAAACCTTTGATATTTACGTAGATAAATCCCATATGTCTTGGCTAAATATCAAAAATTGTATAGGCGATAATAATTCCAAAATTACTGAAATCAACACGCCTTGTGATAATCTCGATCTCACGTTGGACCAGATTAAACAATTTGCAGAATATCAGGCACAGGATGTACATTTCCCACAGAATCGCTATCAGTTGGAAAGTGCAGTTTGGAGTGAAGGCCATGAGGCAAGTTACAAAGTGTATGTTTGTTTTGTTCAAAGTGTAGCTTCATCAGATCAGGTACGTGCATTCGTTTTCGATGAAAACACCAATGCATTAAATACCACCATGTCTGAGCAAATCAATTCAAATGCAGAGTTAATGTCTGAACTGCTTGAGAATTGTATCAAGTTCGAATGTGAAATTGATGAAGAAACTGTTGTCCTTGAAGGTGACGCTGTAGAAGTTGCAAAGTCTGAGATTTCTGAGGATATTAAAGAAGCAGAAAAACAACTTGTCATTGAAGAAGAAAATGCTCAAAATGCAGATTCTTCCAACATACAAGCTCTATCAATCACTACAAACTCATCTTCGGATAAAAAAAGATTGCATAAAAAGGCTCTTTATGACTCTTTGTCTTTTGAACTGGAACTTCAAAAGATTTTTAATGAGGACGACCCTGATGAGATTTGGCTTATTAGTCCATGGATTAGAAAAGGGGCATTTATGCATGACCGAGGTCCATTGATTGAAAATTTCTTGAAGGATGAAAACAAGAGAGTTTTTATCGCTTATTCTGAACCCGCGTCAAATAATGACGGAAAGCCAATGATGGACGAAGAGGTAGAACCTGGTATTATGCAATTAGATAATCAATATCCAAACTTCTTCTATGTACAATTGCCAGAGTTTCATCTTAAGAATGTAATTGAGGTTAAAGGAAATCAGAAGGTTTTATTCTCAGGAAGTTTTAATGTCTTGTCTTTCTCTGTGTCTGAACAACAGAAGCATGTTCGAAGAGAAGAAATGACGTTAGCTCATCATACAGTTGCAAAAAACAAATATGCAGATTTTCAACTGGAGTTTGCTGAGATATATGCGTCAAGAATTATGAAAGAAATTGAAAATCTTGATATTGAATCTCTTAATAACTATAAAAATGAGCGTTTAGATTATTTCTTAGGTATTGATAACCCAGAAATTCATAAGCTATTTAGTCCGATTGAAGATTTGCTTGAGGAAAAGATCCTGGGATTCCTAAAGGAGAATCTTTACAAGCAACTTACCAAAATCGGTCATGAGTTGGTGGCTGCGTCTAATATGGGAGGCCTTAATGCGAAAGACAAGAAGAAGTACAAGTCTTCTTTAGAGAACATATTAAAAGAACTCTCTACCAACGCAATTGATGATCCATCTATTTTAGAGTTGCTGGATAATAACCAAAAATTACTTAATGTCATACCTGATAAGAAAATTTTCCCAGGTAAGACACAAAAAAATACATGTTCAACTATTCAGCCTAAAACCCCAAAGTCTTTGTCTGTGCTTTCTGATTCTAAAAACGTCTCTATCTCAGAAATAAAGGTGTTGGTATCTGATGCAATGGACGGTAGCCAAGGCGATCGAATAACTATGGAATCTGTGAATACAGCTAAGAAAATGTGCTCTCCAACGAATCTCAGTCTCGAGAATGTTGACAAGTTGTTCAAGGTTCTTGCCGGTGCAAATGTTTTGGCTTGTGCAATTAAGTTCCATATAGAGAAGAAAATGGGACTTGCGGATGTCCAGAATTCTCTTCGTAGGGTTATCAAGAAGTGCGAAGATTTCGATAATCTAAGCATTATCTACAATGAAGTTCAGAAACGAATCATATTTGATCTTGAGGGGGTTCAATTCCAATTCGAGAAATTTGATGTAAATGCAGAACTTATGGAATTCATTAATGGTCACGTAAATCGTGTGTCAAGATGGGATGGAAGCAAAACATTCTTGTATTCAACAGAGATATTGGATATTGCAACAAAATATAAAATAAAATAGTTATGTCAAGATTCGAATCTTCTAGATTTGTACGCAACCCAAAGGTGATGCATGTGGACATCTTAAAGTCCACATGCGACGCCCTTGGGTGGTCATATTCCATTAAAGGGAATGAGTTATTAGTAACAGATGCTAAGCAAGGAAGCAAATTATATGGAGAATATGCATTAAAAGTTAACCTCGCAACTAATGAAGTTACATATAATACGTATTATATGCCTAATGCAGAACAAAAGGTGGAAGAATTGCAAAATCAGTTCTATGCACTTAATGCGGAATATGCAAAAAAATCATTAGTGCAAGAATTTAAGAAAAAAGGATTCACCTATAAGTCCAACGATCGTTTTGCACCAACCACAGAGGAAGTTTATAGTTTCTTTATGGTCGGACGCTCAAAAGACAAAAACGAGGATGAACCTGTTGCGCAAATCAAATTTATCATCTTAAAGGATGGCACCATTGTAACAGATTCTGACTACCTTCCTAATGATGTAAATGAGAGAGCTCATGATGCAATGGATATACTAGAGCAATTGTTGGGAAATAAGAGAGTCATGACTAAAAAAGAAAACATCCCTACTAAATACTTGGCAAAAATGAAACCACGTCGAGTAAATACGCAATCTATAGGACAAAAATAACATGGAAGCTATATATTCAAAAATCAAAGATATGCTTAAGGCATATTACCCAGTATTATATCTTACGAGCTACGAATATGACAGAACAAAACAAAAGATTGAAGGGATAGTCAATATTCTTAGATCAGAGAATAAGAATGTGCGTTTGTTCAATTGGAACTGCGTTGATGGACTTAGATTAATAGAGGGTGTCACCCAATTTCTTGTTAAAAATAGGGATGGAGAAGAAATTGTGGAGCCAGAAGAGACTCTTAAATATATTCTTAATGATAGAGAATCCAGTAAGGATATATTTGTTTTGGAGGACTTTAACAATTACATTGAAGAAGAGAATGTAAAATTTTACATACGTTCAATTGCTGAGAAAGCAAGACATACTAACTCTCACGCCATTGTGTTATCAGCTGTTTACAAACTGCCTATTGAACTTGAGAAATATGTAACCGTATTGAACATTCCTTTACCAAATAGAGGGGATATGGAGAAAACCCTCGGTGTGGTTGAAAGACAATGCAAAATCAACCTCACTATAGAAATGAGAAACCGAATGGTTGATGCTGCATTAGGAATGACTTCAATGGAAGCAGATCTCGCTTTTTGTTTGGCAGCAGTAAAGGATGATTTAGGTGAAAACGCACCTTATACAGTATCATCGGAAAAGGAACAGATTATTCGTAAGTCAGGTATTCTTGATTATTTTCCCAAGAATGAGAATTTGAAAGATGTAGGGGGTATGGAAGTACTCAAAGATTGGCTTTTTAAGAGGAAAAAGGCTTATGAGAAGAAAGCACGAGATTTTGACTTACAAGAACCAAAAGGATTGCTTTTACTTGGTGTTCCTGGTTGTGGAAAAAGTCTGACGGCAAAAACAATTGCTTCGTTTTGGAATATGCCTTTGCTAAGGCTTGATATAGGTAAAGTTTTTCAGGGGGTGGTCGGAAGTAGTGAAGACAATATTCGTAAAGCGATTGCAACAGCAGAAGCAGTTGCACCATGTGTATTGTGGATTGATGAGATAGAAAAAGGGTTGAATGGAGTGCAATCAAGCGGGGTGACTGACGGCGGAGTAACTTCAAGAATATTCTCGACAATTCTTACATGGATGCAAGAGAAAACTTCTCCTGTATTTGTCGTAGCTACCGCAAATAATATCAATCTCCTGCCACCAGAATTGTTGCGAAAGGGTCGTTTCGATGAAATATTCTTTGTAGATCTCCCAAGCCAGAAAGAACGCGAAAACATATTTGCCATCCATTTGAAAAAGAAAGGACAAGATCCATCTCAATACCCGATGGAAATGCTTGGCAAAAAAACGGAAGGTTTCAATGGTGCAGAAATAGAAGAATGCATTAAGGAAGCTATGTTTGCAGCCTATGTAGAGGCGCCTGACACCCCCCAATTACAGAGTAAGCACTTGGTAGATGCAATTTCAAAAACTGTTCCACTATCAACAACGATGAAAGAGCAAATTGCTGCGCTTAGAAATTGGGCAGCAACGAGAGCAAAGAATGCTTCAATTATTGTAAGGGAAGAGGAACAGAAGGAAATGCCAATTCTTCTAACTCGTCCAGAGTTGGAATTGGAAAGGTCATTTAACTTGAATAACTCTAAAGAGAATAAATAATGAGAACAAATTTGGTGTTTATAATAGCGTTGCCCCACCTCTTTCCATTCCGAACAGAGAAGTGAAAAACGTTTATGCCGATGGTACTGCAAATGCGGGAGAGTAGGTAAATGCCAGCCCGGAAGCAAACAGGGATGATAACGTGTGATGCAAGAATAATTCAAAATGTATAAAACTATGTTTAATAAAAATTATTTTATTAACATCGGTGGCATATAGATTGAACAGTCCCAAGACAAAGGGGCTGGTTCAAAAAAGCCATCCCCGTTTAAGGAAGAGTTTTAGAAGCAGATGGGTAAGCATTTTGCAGATCTAATTTGGTGGTCAACAATTGGTCTATTACTAATAATCTTTCTTTAATGGGACCTCCTGAGCAAGAGGGTAAAAGGCTCTATTTAATTTATATTTCTATGACCGAACTCGAACTACAACAATACCTTCTCCGCGAGTACCCACAGGAGAACACTCGCTGCGAATGGAAGGAATTTAAGAATCTTAAGAACTCGTTCTGTGGGGACGAAAAGAATGATGTTATTTCCTATGTGTCGGCTATCGCCAACATGGAGGGAGGAGATTTAGTGATAGGCGTTCATGACAAGACATTGGAGATTGTTGGAACGGACACTTATAACTATGATAAGCAAAAGGCAATATTGCGTCTAGCAGAAAGATGCGTAAATCTTTCAACAGAAGACTTATATATAGATGAGTTTATCACAGATGATACTAATCGTAAAGTATGGGTTATACATATTCCCAAACATCTACCCAAACGACCCGTGTTTGCTCATAATAAGGCATGGCAACGAATAGAGGATTCTCTCGTAGCAATGACTACTGAACGCACGAGTGCAATTCTTGATGAACCGATTTTCAGTGAAACGGATTGGTCGGCACAAATTGTATCTGATGCAACGATTGACGACCTTGATGAAGTTGCCATAGCTAAAGCTCGTATGATGTTCAAGAAAGTACACAGCAGAATCCCTGAAGCCGAAGTAAATGCATGGACAGTGGAAACATTCTTGAGCAAGTGCGGCATAATGAAGAACGGAGGAATCACTCGTGCTGCAATTATTCTTCTTGGTAAATATGAATCCGCTTTCAAGCTACGTCCAGCTGTTGTTCAGGTGACTTGGACGAGACGGGATGAAAAGCAAGATGTTGTGGATTACGAACACTTCACCGTGCCATTTATATTAACCGTAGATGAGATCTTATCAAAGATTGAAAATCTAACCATGCGTGAAATGCCGGGAGGCACGCTCTTCCCAGACACGATGAAGCAATATGACGACTATACTATCCGTGAAGCTCTTCATAACTGCATTGCCCATCAAGATTACACGATGCAGCAGCGAATCAATTTTGTAGAAAATCCGACTTACCTTTATTACTCCAATGCAGGGAGTTTCATTCCTGGTACTTTGGAAAATGCTTTAACAAATGAAGAGCCTCAAGCATATTTCCGCAATGAGTGTCTTTGTAGGGCAATGGTTGATTTCAACATGATAGACACAGTAAGTAGAGGTATCAAGAAAATGTTTAATGAACAATGGCGTCGCCATTTTCCAATGCCTGATTATGAAATTGACGCTAAAAACAGAAAAGTGTCGGTACGCATTTATGGCAATGAAATAAATAAACAATATACTAATTTACTCAAAACCAACGATTCACTGACCTTATGGGACTGCATATCATTAGATGCAGTCCAAAAGGGCAGAGCTATTCATGAGGATGTTGCGCAGAATTTACTAAACAGAGGACTTATTGAGGGCGAAGCTCCCAATTATACAATATCTTTAGGGATTGCAAAGGCCACTAATCAACTGCAGGGTTATACTAAGCAGAAAGGACTTGATAAGGAGAAAATGAAACAGATGATTTTGCAGTATCTTAAGAATGCCGGTACAGATGGAGCGAAACGTGATAGTATTTATGAATATATCAAAGATGTAATGCCGCAAGTTAAGACGCATGAACAGCAATTGAGACTTTTAGGAGATATACTTAGCGCATTAAGTGTGGATAAACTTATTTACGCAAAAGGACGGATATGGTTCTTAAAAGAATAGTCATAACAGAAGATTTTGACGGTTTATTCCAATTATAGCGGAAATTATAACGGATTCCGTCATATTATAGCGGATAATGAAATACGATTAACTCATGTCAAATTCGTAAATTGAAGAAGTATGTTATTAGGAGAAAGAATAAAAGAATTAAGAGCAGAGCACGGAGTACTGCAAAGACAATTGGCTGCACTACTTGAAATAGATACTCCGATGTTCAGCAAAATAGAGCGCGGAGACAGACGAGCTAAACGGACACAAGTAATACAATTGGCAGAATATTTCAATATAGATAAAAATGAACTTCTCACTCTATGGTTAGCAGACAAAGTATTAGATGCGGTAGAGGATGAAGACGAATTAAAACACGATGCGATAGAGGTTGCACAAAAAAGAATAGGCTAACGCTTACAATTGTCGGGAACTATATGGTATCATAATAATCTAATTCCCGACATTATTATTTGATACTCAAATTACTAAATTGGAGGATGTAAATTAAACTGTGTCAGCAAGGAATAAAGTATTAACTTTGCTAAC
>OHPV01001121.1_pt1 | contig 12747 bp, 8 predicted proteins | sample 1577781 | NCBI WGS metagenome assembly OHPV01 (sample SAMEA3879518, study PRJEB24766) | human gut metagenome | biome: human-associated habitat; feature: feces | place: USA | collected 1985/1987 | reverse complement strand
TCTTCCACTTGCCGCCAATGAGACTCATGGTGGTCTCGATGGGGCAGTCCCGCACTTCCAGCATGATAAAATCCTCCCTTTTTTGCCACGGGGGTCAACATTTTCTTGGATTATACCACACATATTCCGGAAAAACAACCGTTTTCGCCGAAGGAGCGCGAAAAACAAAAAAATATTTTTCCCTGCACCCCTTTACAAAAATGAAAAAGATTGGTATAATACACGGGCTAACGATGAAATGCGCCAGTGGCTCAATGGATAGAGCATCGGATTCCGGTTCCGAGGGTTGGGGGTTCGAGTCCCTCTTGACCTGCCATTTTTTTTATTAAAGTCAAAACATAAAGGTGATTTCATGAATCTGTTTCAAGGAATAAAAATGGAATATTCCAAGGTTCAATGGCCTAAGAAAGAGGAGATAGTTAATTCAACTCTTTGGGTAATTGCTATGAGCTTGATAATGAGCATATATTTGGGAGTTTTTGATTTGATTGCTTCTAAAGGATTGAAAATGTTGGTATCTCTCTTTGGAGGATAGATAGATGGAAAAAACATTAGTAAAAAAATGGTTTATGATTCATACTTATTCAGGGTATGAAAAAAAAGTTAAAACTGACCTTGAACAAAAAATAGAAACACTTGGTATGGGAGACATAGTAACTAAGATACTAGTTCCTGAAGAGGAAACTATTGAAGAGGTTAGAGGAAAAAAGAAAACTGTTGCTAGAAAGATATTTCCTGGATATGTAATGCTAGAAATGGTAGCTACAAGAGAGGAAAGTGAAGAAGGAATAAACTTTAGAGTTGATTCTGACGCTTGGTATGTTGTAAGAAATACTAATGGAGTAACAGGGTTTGTTGGTGTAGGTTCAGATCCTATTCCAATGGAAGATGATGAAGTAGAAAATATCTTCAGAGTTATAGGAATGGATATTCCAGAAGAAGAAAAAGAAAATAAAGAAATAGTAAAGATAAACTTTGCAATTGGTGATTATGTAAGAGTTCTTGGTGGAGGTTTTGCAGGTCACGAAGGAAAAGTTGCAGAGATAGATATGGAACAAAAGAAAGTAAAAGTTATGATCGAAATGTTTGGAAGAATGACTCCAGTCGAAGTAGATTTTAACAGTGTTGAGAAGGTTGAGTTATAATACTTGCCTTTTAAGTGGGAGATGACACCGTCATTACCACACAATTCATGGAGGTGTAATTTTTTAAAATGGCAAAAGAAGTAATTAAAATAATAAAACTACAATTACCAGCAGGTAAAGCTAACCCAGCTCCACCAGTTGGACCAGCATTAGGACAACACGGAGTTAACATTATGGAATTCTGTAAAGCGTTCAATGCAAAAACTCAAGATAAATCAGGATGGGTAATTCCAGTTGAAATTTCTGTATACAACGACAGATCTTTCACATTCATACTAAAAACTCCACCTGCATCAGATTTATTAAAGAAAGCTGCAGGAATCCAATCAGCAGCTAAAAACTCTAAAAAAGAAGTTGCAGGACAAATCACAACAGCAAAATTAAAAGAACTTGCAGAAACAAAAATGCCTGACTTAAATGCAGGATCAGTTGAAGCTGCTATGAGAATTTTAGCAGGATCAGCAAGATCAATGGGAATCAAAATAGTTGACTAATTACTGTTGTTAAAGTGAGTAAATTTTTGAGGCTCACGGTTATATTAAGTGGTAGGAGATATCCGCATCACCACAAAGGGAGGAAATTAAAGAAATGGCAAAACATAGAGGAAAAAAATACTTAGAAATAGCTAAGTTAATAGAAACTGGAAAGCTTTATGAAGTAAAAGAAGCTTTAGAATTAGTTTTAAAAACTAAAACAGCTAAATTTAATGAAACTGTAGAAGTTGCATTAAGACTTGGAGTAGACCCAAGACATGCTGACCAACAAGTTAGAGGAACTGTTGTTCTTCCACACGGAACTGGTAAAACTGTAAAAGTATTAGCAATCACATCTGGTGCTAACATAGAGAAGGCTTTAGCTGCTGGTGCAGACTATGCTGGAGCTGACGAGTACATCGCTCAAATCCAACAAGGATGGTTAGATTTCGATCTAGTTATCGCTACACCTGACATGATGCCTAAATTAGGAAGACTAGGAAAAATCCTAGGAACTAAAGGATTAATGCCTAACCCTAAATCAGGAACAGTTACTCCTGATATCGCAGGTGCTGTATCTGAATTCAAAAAAGGAAAACTTGCATTTAGAGTTGACAAATTAGGATCAATTCACGTACCAATTGGTAAAGCTGATTTCGCTCCTGAAAAAATCGAAGAAAACTTCAAAGCTTTCTTAGAGCAAATCACAAGATTAAAACCAGCATCTTCAAAAGGACAATACCTAAGAACAGTTGCTGTATCACTAACAATGGGACCTGGAATAAAAATGGACCCAGCATTAGTTGCTAAATATGTTGGATAAATAATTTAATATAGATCCAAACCAAAGACCGTAGGTGGTTTAAAAACCGTAATTTATTACCCTACCGAGGTTGGAAGAAGGTTCGCTAGCCTCATAGTGTGATTTCAACCTCCGTTCCATTCTTTGGTACGGAGGTAATTTTTAGAAAAAAGAGGAGGTGAAATAATTAAATGGCAACTCAAGCAAAAATAGATCACGTAGCTGAACTAGTAGAAAAAATTAAAAAAGCTCAATCAGTTATCTTAGTTGATTACCAAGGAATCAGCGTTAATGAAGAAACTGCATTAAGAAGAAAAATGAGAGAAGCTGGTGCTGAATATCTAGTAGCAAAAAACAGATTATTCAAAATAGCTTTAAAAGAAGCAGGAGTTGAAGATTCTTTTGACGAAATATTAGAAGGAACTACAGCTTTCGCTTTTGGATATGCTGATCCAGTATCTCCAGCAAAAATCGTTTTTGATTTAGCAAAAGATAAGGCTAAAGCAAAACAAGATATATTTAAAATAAAAGGTGGAGTTCTAACAGGAAAAAGAGTTGAAACTGCTGATGTTGAAGCACTAGCTAAATTACCATCAAGAGAACAATTACTTTCTATGTTACTTAACTCAATGCTTGGACCAATCAGAAAACTTGCTTATGCGACTGTGGCTATCGCAGATAAAAAAGAAGCAGCAGCTGAATAATAAGTTGATTTGGTTAAATTAATTAAAAAATAACAAAATTTAAAGATAAAGGCACATTTTCGTGTATAAATATTAAGGAGGAAATAATAAATGGCATTCGATAGAGAAAAATTTATAGCTGAATTAGAAGCTATGACTGTTTTAGAATTAAAAGAACTAGTAACTGCATTAGAAGATCACTTTGGTGTAACAGCAGCTGCTCCAGTAGCAGTAGCAGGACCAGCAGTAGCAGAAGCTGCTGAAGAAAAAACTGAATTTGATGTTATCCTAACTGCAGCAGGAGCTAACAAAATAGCAGTTATCAAAGAAGTAAGAGGAATTACTGGATTAGGATTAAAAGAAGCTAAAGAATTAGTAGATAACGGTGGAAAAATTAAAGAAGCTGTTGCTAAAGACGAAGCTGAAGCTATAAAAGAAAAATTAACTGCAGCAGGAGCAACTGTAGAAGTTAAATAATTAATTGGACTTTTAATTTAGAACAATAGATCTTATTTAATTAAAAAAAATAGGCACTCTTATTCAGAGTGCCTTTTTACTAATTATTGAGGATAGCTTAAAAGGATATTTTGTATTACATTTTAATGTAAATTTTTGTTTTGGAACAGTGATAATTAATCATTTGAAAATAGATTTTAGCCTTTTATTTTCAAGCGATTAGGTATTAAACTTTAAGATTAGTAAGGGGTGTGAATTAATGGGGAAACTCGTTGAAAGATTGAATTTTGGAAGGATAAAAGAGAGAGGAACAATGCCTCATTTTCTTGAGTTCCAATTGGATTCCTATGAAGATTTTCTACAAGCTAAAGAGGCTCCAAATAATAGAAAAGATAAGGGGTTAGAATCAGCTTTTAGAGAAATTTTCCCTGTTGAATCTTCTAATGGAGATATCAAGTTGGAGTATGTTTCTTATGAATTACATGAAGCAGAACCACCATTAAATGATGAACTTGAATGTAAGAAAAGAGGAAAGACTTACTCTGGTTCTTTAAAAGTAAGATTAAGACTTACAAATAAAAAGAGTGGAAACGAGATACAAGAATCTCTAGTTTACTTTGGAGAAGTTCCTTTAATGACTGAAAGAGGAACATTTATAATCAATGGAGCTGAAAGAGTTGTTGTATCACAATTACATAGATCTCCTGGAGTATCATTTAATAAAGAGATAAACATTCAAACTGGAAAAGACCTATTCTCAGGAAAAATTATTCCATATAAAGGAACTTGGTTAGAGTTTGAAACTGATAAAAATGATTTCCTAAGTGTTAAGATAGACAGAAAGAAAAAAGTATTAGCTACTGTATTCCTAAAGGCTATTGATTTTTTTGATAACAATACAGAGATAAAAGACTATTTCTTAGAAACTAAGGAATTAGATTTAGCCTCAATATTCCAAAAATACAAAAATAGAGAAGAACTTTTAAGTGTAATTAGAACAAGATTTGAAGGAAGCTTTATTAAAGAAGATATCTATGATGAAGAAACTGGAGAGATCATTGCAGAAGCAGATGCTCTTATAGATGAAGCATTAATTGAATCTTTAATTGATAATAAAGTAGAAAAAGTTGTTTATTGGGAAGTAAAACCTGAAGATAAACTATTAGCTAATACTGTTATGAACGACAGTACACTTACAAAAGAAGAAGCTGTAACTGAAGTATTTAAAAAATTAAGACCTGGAGATTTAGTAACTGTTGAATCAGCTAAATCACTTATTAGACAAATGTTCTTCAACCCTCAAAGATATGATCTTGAGCCAGTTGGAAGATATAAAATGAATAAGAGATTAAAACTTAATGTTCCAGAAGATGAAATCTTACTTACAAAAGAAGATATCATTGCAACTATGAAGTATGTAATCAACCTAAATAATGGAAATGGACATACTGATGATATAGATAACCTTTCAAATAGACGTGTAAGAGGAGTTGGAGAACTTCTTTTAATGCAAATAAAAGCTGGATTATCTAAAATGGGTAAAATGGTAAAGGAAAAAATGACTGTGCAAGATTCAGAAACATTGACTCCACAATCACTTTTAAATACTAGACCATTAAATGCTCTAATATTAGATTTCTTTGGTTCAGGACAATTATCACAATTCATGGACCAATCAAACCCACTAGCTGAGCTTACTCATAAGAGAAGAATATCAGCACTAGGACCTGGAGGACTTTCAAGAGAAAGAGCAGGGTTCGAGGTTAGAGACGTACACGATTCTCACTACGGAAGAATCTGTCCAATAGAAACTCCAGAAGGACCAAACATTGGACTTATTGGATCACTAGCTATTTATGCTAAAATTAATAAATATGGATTTATTGAAACTCCATATGTAAAAGTAAAAGATGGAAAAGCTGATTTTGATCAAGTTGATTACTTAGCAGCTGATGAAGAAGAAGGATTATTCATTGCCCAAGCGGATACAAAAATTGGAGAAAACAATGAACTTCTTGGAGATGTTGTTTGTAGATATGGACATGAAATTGTAAATATCAGTGGAGAAAAAGTTGATTATCTAGATATTTCTCCTAAACAAGTTGTTTCTGTATCAGCAGGACTTATTCCATTCCTTGAGCATGACGACGCCAACAGAGCATTGATGGGATCAAACATGCAAAGACAAGCAGTACCATTATTAAGAACAGAAGCTCCTTACATTGGAACAGGACTAGAAAGAAAAGTTGCTGTTGACTCTGGAGCAGTAGTAACATCTAAAACAGATGGAAAAGTAGTATATGTAGATGCTAAGAAAATAATCATTGAAGATCCAGAAGGAAAAGAACATAAATATAGAATGTTAAACTTCGAAAGATCTAACCAATCAATGTGTTTACACCAAACTCCATTAGTTTCACTTGGAGAAGAAGTTAAAGTTGGAACAGTTATTGCTGACGGACCAGCTACAAAAGGTGGAGATTTAGCACTTGGAAGAAATATTCTAATGGCATTCATGCCTTGGGAAGGATATAACTACGAAGACGCCATCCTAATTTCAGATAGATTAAGAAAAGATGATGTATTTACATCTATCCACGTTGAAGAATATGAAATTGAAGCAAGAAATACTAAACTTGGAGATGAAGAGATCACTAGAGAGATCCCTAACATTTCAGAAGAAGCTTTAAGAAAACTTGATTCAAACGGAATAATAACAGTAGGATCAGAAGTTGGTCCTGGAGATATACTTGTAGGAAAAACTGCTCCTAAGGGAGAAACTGAACCACCTGCAGAAGAAAAACTATTAAGAGCTATCTTTGGAGAAAAAGCAAGAGATGTAAGAGATACATCACTAAGAATGCCTCATGGATCTAAAGGAACTGTAGTAGAGATACTAGAGCTTTCTAGAGAAAATGGAGATGAATTAAAAGCTGGAGTAAACAAAGCTATAAGAGTTCTAGTAGCTGAAAAGAGAAAGATAACTGTAGGAGATAAGATGTCTGGACGTCATGGAAACAAAGGGGTTGTTTCAAGAGTACTTCCAGCAGAAGACATGCCATTCTTAGCAGATGGAACACACTTAGACGTTGTGCTTAACCCACTAGGGGTGCCATCACGTATGAACATAGGACAAGTACTAGAAGTTCACTTAGGTATGGCTATGGGAAATTATAATGGTGGAACACATATTGCAACACCAGTATTTGATGGAGCATCAGAAGAGCAAGTTAAAGATTACTTAGAAAAACTAGGATTCCCTAGAAGTGGAAAAGTAGATCTTTATGATGGAAGAACAGGAGATAAATTTGATAACCCTGTTACTGTTGGAAGAATGTATATGTTAAAACTACACCACCTTGTAGAAGATAAAATGCATGCTAGAGCAATTGGACCTTACTCTCTAGTTACTCAACAACCTCTAGGAGGAAAAGCTCAATTTGGAGGACAAAGACTTGGAGAGATGGAAGTTTGGGCACTAGAAGCATATGGAGCATCAAACATTCTACAAGAGATGATGACAGTAAAATCAGACGATGTTACAGGAAGAACAAAAACTTATGAGGCTATCATAAAAGGTGAAGAGATGCCAGATCCAGATTTACCAGAATCATTTAAAGTATTATTAAAAGAATTCCAAGCATTAGCACTAGATGTAGAACTATTTGACTCTGAAGATAATATAATAAATGTTGATGAAGAATTAAATAAAGATGATATGACAACTGAATACTCACCTTTAGCTGATTTAAAAGATTAATTAAATAAGAAATAACTGCTTAGGGAATAATTTGGGTTTTGACTCAAATTATTCCTAATAATAAATCTAATAGCTTTATCTCAATTAAGGAGGCTTTGCATTTAATGGGAATAAGAAGTTTTGAAAAAATAAGAATTAGATTAGCATCCCCTGAAAAGATAGAAGAATGGTCATATGGGGAAGTTACAAAACCTGAAACTATAAACTATAGAACTTTAAATCCAGAAAGAGATGGTCTATTCTGCGAAAAAATATTCGGACCAACTAAAGACTGGGAATGTGCTTGTGGAAAGTACAAAAGAATGAGATATAAAGGTCTTATTTGTGAAAAGTGTGAGGTAGAAGTAACAAGATCTAAAGTAAGAAGAGAAAGAATGGGGCATATCTCACTTGCTGCACCAGTTTCTCATATTTGGTATTCTAAAGGAACTCCAAATAAAATGTCATTAATAATTGGACTATCTCCAAAAGAATTAGAATCTGTATTATATTTTGCTAGATATATAGTAACAGAATCTGGAGAAAGCAACTTAAAAGAAGGAAAAATTCTTACAGAAAAAGAGTATAAATTATATAAACAATTATATGGAAATAAGTTTGAAGCTTTAATGGGAGCTGAAGCTATCCTTAAATTATTAGAAAAAACAGATCTTGAAACTCTTAGAGATGAACTTGAAAAAGATCTTGAAGATGTAACTTCATCTCAAAAGAGAAAGAAAGTTGTAAAAAGACTTAAAATAGTTAGAGACTTCTTAGCATCTAACAACAAACCTGAGTGGATGATACTAAAAAATGTTCCAGTAATTCCAGCAGATTTAAGACCTATGGTACAACTTGATGGAGGAAGATTTGCTACTTCTGACTTAAACGATCTATATAGAAGAGTTATCAACAGAAATAACAGACTTAAAAAACTTTTAGAAATAAAAGCACCAGAAATCGTTGTAAAAAATGAAAAAAGAATGCTTCAAGAAGCAGTAGATGCTTTAATTGACAATGGAAGAAGAGGAAAACCAGTTGTTGCCCAAAACAACAGAGAGTTAAAATCTCTATCTGATATGTTAAAAGGAAAACAAGGAAGATTTAGACAAAACCTACTTGGAAAAAGGGTTGACTACTCAGCGAGATCAGTTATCGTTGTAGGACCATCTCTAAAAATGAACCAATGTGGAATTCCTAAGAAAATGGCTCTTGAACTATACAAACCATTTATCATGAGAGAGCTTGTAAAAAGAGAACTTGCATCAAACATCAAAACAGCTAAGAAATTAGTTGAAGATGCAGATGATAAAGTATGGGATGTAATTGAAGATGTTATTCAAGATCACCCAGTTCTATTAAACAGAGCTCCGACTCTTCACAGACTATCTATTCAAGCATTTGAACCAGTACTAATAGAAGGAAAAGCAATTAGACTTCACCCATTAGTATGTTCTGCATTCAATGCTGACTTTGACGGAGACCAAATGGCAGTACACTTAATGCTATCTCCAGAAGCTATAATGGAAGCTAAACTATTAATGTTAGCACCAAACAATATCATCTCTCCATCAAACGGAGAACCAATCGCAGTTCCATCTCAAGACATGGTTATGGGATGTTTCTACATGACTAAAGACAGACCAGGATCTAAAGGAGAAGGAAAAGCATTCTCAAATATAGAACAAGCACTTACTGCATATCAAAATGGAGTATTAGATACTCATGCAATGATTAAAGTAAGAATAAATGGAGAAATGGTAGAAACTACTCCAGGAAGATTAATGTTCAATGAAATCCTACCTGAAGTTGACAAACAATACCATGTAACATTTGGTAAATCACAATTAAAGAAACTTATCGCTAAATTATACGATGAGCATGGATTTACTGAAACAGCTGAATTAATCAATAAGATTAAAGACTTCGGATATCACTATGGAGCAATGGCAGGGGTATCAGTAGGTATAGAAGACCTTGAAATTCCTGCAGCTAAGAAAGAGATACTTGCTGATGCTGATAGAAGAGTTGCTGAAATAGATAATGATTATAAAGAAGGAAAAATCATTAACGAAGAAAGATATAGAAAAACAATCGCAGTTTGGTCAGAAGCTACTGAAGCTGTTACAAAAGCAATGATGGATGGACTAGACCAATTCAACCCAGTTTACATGATGGCGAACTCAGGAGCCAGAGGTAACATATCTCAGATGAGACAACTTGCTGCCATGAGAGGAAACATGGCGGATACACAAGGAAGAATCATTGAGGTACCTATTAAAGCTAACTTCCGTGAAGGACTAACAGTATTAGAGTTCTTCATGTCATCACATGGAGCTAGAAAAGGACTAGCAGATACTGCTCTAAGAACTGCCGATTCAGGATACTTAACAAGAAGACTTGTTGATATTTCTCATGAAGTTATTGTTAAAGCTGAAGATTGTGGAACAACTCAAGGAATTGAAGTTGGAGAACTAGTTTCAGATGGTAAAGTAATTGAGAAATTAGATGAAAGAATTAGAGGAAGAGTTCTTGCTGAAGATCTAGTATTTGAAGGAGAAGTAATTGCTACTAGAAATACTATGATTGGAAAAGAATTAATTGATAAAATCAATGAACTTGGAATAAGAAAAGTTAAGATCAGATCTCCATTAACTTGTTCTCTAGAAAAAGGAGTATGTCAAAAATGTTATGGTATGGACCTTTCTAACCATAGAGAAATACTTCTTGGAGAAGCAGTTGGAGTTATCGCTGCTCAATCAATCGGAGAACCAGGTACACAGCTTACAATGAGAACATTCCATAATGGTGGAGTTGCCGGTGGAGATATCACACAGGGACTTCCTCGTGTCGAGGAGCTTTTTGAGGCAAGAAAGCCGAAAGGTCTTGCCATCATCACAGAGATTCCTGGTGTTGCTGTTATCAATGACACTAAGAAGAAACGTGAAGTTATCGTTACAGATCAGGAAACAGGTGAATCCAAGACTTACCTTATTCCATACGGATCCCGTATCAAGATCACAGACGGACAGATCCTTGAAGCAGGTGATGAACTTACAGAAGGTAGCGTAAATCCGCATGATATCCTGAGAATTAAGGGTGTACGTGCAGTTCAGGATTATATGATCCGTGAAGTACAGAGAGTTTACCGTCTACAGGGTGTAGAAATCAATGATAAGCACGTTGAAGTTATTGTTCGTCAGATGCTTAAGAAGATTAAGGTTGACACAGCCGGTGATTCAGAATTCTTACCAGGAACAACAGTTGAAGTTCTTGACTTTAACGAAGTTAATGAACAGCTTGAAGCAGAAGGCAAGGAACCTGCAACAGGTACACAGATTATGCTTGGTATCACAAAGGCTTCACTTGCAACAAGCTCATTTTTATCAGCAGCTTCATTCCAGGAAACAACAAGAGTTCTTACAGAAGCAGCTATCAATGGTAAGGTTGATCCACTTGTAGGTCTTAAGGAAAACGTAATTATTGGTAAGTTAATTCCTGCAGGTACAGGTATGAAGAGATACGGAGATGTAAAGTTAAGTACAGATGAACGTATCGCAAGAGAAAAGGAACAGGCAGCATTAGCAGTTTCAGCAGAAAATGTAGAAGATGAAGCAGAAAATGCTAAAGAGAACAATGATGTAATTGAAGTTTCAGAAGAAACAATTGAAATTACTGAAGAATAAAACATTTGATGGAAATTTATAATAAAGTTTCCATAAAATAATAACAGACAGTTCGTAACCATCCTGTCTATAAACAAAACTAAGGAAGAATCTGCTAGATATAGCAGTTTAAAAAGAGTGTCCTTAGTAGGCACTCTTTTTATTTTATAGGAGAAAAACAATGGTAGAAGGATTTAATCCAATAAGATATTCTGTCATAGAAGACAAGAACCCTAGAGAGATAGTAATGTTAGTTGGAGATGGATGTAAATGGAGAAAATGCAGATTTTGTGATTATCATTTAGATTCAAGCAAAGACATAGAAGCCAATTTTCAGTTGAATAAGCAGGTTTTAAGTAATGTAACAGGAAAATTTGGGGAACTTGAAGTTATAAACTCAGGAAGTTTTGTTGATTTAGATAAAAAAACTATAGAATTGATTAAGCAAATATGTTTGAAAAAAGGTATAAAAGAAATCCATTTTGAATGTCATTATATGCATAAAGATGATGTTCAAAATTTTAAAAATTCTTTTTTGAATATTGGAATTAAACCGATTATAAAGTTAGGTTTAGAAACTTTTGACTATGATTTAAGAGAGAAAGTTTTAGTTAAGGGAATTGAAGAAAAGAATCCTGAAGTAATTGCAAATTATTTTGATGAAATTAATTTGTTACAGGGAATTTCAGGACAAACAAAGGAATCAATGATTAGTGATATTGAGACAGGTTTAAAATATTTTAGCAGAATATGTGTAAATATTATGGTTGAAAATCAGATGCCGATTAAACCGGATAAAAAGGTTATTGAACAGTTTATGGAATATGTTTATCCTTTGTACAAAGATAATGATAGGGTAGATATATTATTAAATAATACAGATTTTGGTGTAGGATGATTAAAGGAGAAAATAAAAATGTCTAATGAAATATTACTGGTTTTATCAATATTTATAATTTACGGAAGCGTAATAGTAATGTATAAATTATTTGGAAAGCAGGGATTATTCTGCTTTACAAGTATAGCAACAATTGCAGCTAACATAGAAGTTTTAATAATGGTCAAAGCATTTGGAATGGTTATGACATTGGGAAACGTTTTATTTGCGTCAACATTCCTTATAACAGACATTGTAAGCGAAGTATATGGAAAGAAAGATGCAAAAAGAGCAGTACATATTGGAATTACAACATCAATTGTATTTATAATATTTTCACAGTGGTGGCTTTTATACACACCGGACAGCACAGATTTTGCAATGCCTGCAATGCAGACAATTTTTTCAAATACACCAAGACTTATGATTACAAGTATGGTTGTATACGCTATAGTTCAGGAATTTGATGTTTGGGCATACCATAAATGGTGGGATTTTACTAACAAATTAGTAGGAGACAGGGAAAGATTTCTTTGGCTTAGAAACAATGGTTCAACATTAATTTCACAGTTTTTGAATAATATTTTGTATACATTTGGTGCATTCTGGGGCATTCATGATTTTAAAACACTTATAAGTATTGCAATTTCAAGTTATGTAATATTTATAGTAACAAGCCTTGCAGATACACCATTTGTGTACTTGGCAAGAAGAATATCAAAGAAGATAAAAGAATAAGAAAAAGGGGCACACGATTGATTTGGTGTTGCCCCTTACTTATTTTATGCGTTGTATAGCTAGATAACTCCGCATAATAAGCAAGGGGCAACACCAAACAAAAGTATGTACACAACATGTTTTATGTATTAAATAAGTAATTAAAGAAAAAAAATCACCAGATGCACAA
>OHPV01001118.1_pt1 | contig 12780 bp, 9 predicted proteins | sample 1577781 | NCBI WGS metagenome assembly OHPV01 (sample SAMEA3879518, study PRJEB24766) | human gut metagenome | biome: human-associated habitat; feature: feces | place: USA | collected 1985/1987 | reverse complement strand
TGGCAGGGCATAGTTCGGCATCCACAGGAGAGATCAGGCTGTTTGGAGAACAGGGAGAGAAGGAACTGCAAAGGGCGAGACGGCGCAGTGGAGTGATGATCGAACAGCCGGGCTTTTTCGGAAACCTGACAGTGGAAAATAATATGGAATATTATCGGATCCAGAAGGGAGTTCCGGGAAAAGAAAAAGTAGAAGAGATGCTTCGCATGACGGGCATCTGGGAAAAAAGAAAGTGCCGGTGCAAGACTCTTTCCATGGGAATGAAACAAAGACTGGGACTGGCGATGGCGATGCTCGGAGAGCCGGAGCTGTTGATCTTAGATGAACCGATCAACGGACTGGACCCCAGTGGGATTGTAGAATTCAGACAGCTTTTAAAGCGTCTGAACGAAGAAAAGAAGATCACGATTCTGCTTTCCAGTCATATTCTGACAGAACTGCAGCAGCTGGCAACGGTATATGGCTTTTTAAGTAAGGGAAGATTACTGGAACAGATCACTGCGGAAACCCTGCATGAACGATGTACGGATTCTGTGGAGATTACAGTGTCAGACGTGCAGCAGTATGCCGTATTTCTGGAAGAACAGTTATCAGGAGAAGGATACAAAGTACTTTCGGATGGGAAAATCCGTATTGTAAATCCAAAACAGGATATTGAAGTCTACAGCAGGCTTGCAGCAGAACATGGAATTTTTATCCGGGAGCTGACCAGAAAACAGGCATCTTTGGAAGCGTATTACATGAATCTGAAGAAGGGGGGGAATCAGGGATGTTAAATTATATAAAAAGTGAATGCTACAGAGTGATGCGCAGCCGCTCGACTTATGTGATGACAGGAATTATGGCAGTATTGCCGGTGTTGTTTCATATTATTTTGTATGTGACAGGTGTGGCCAGTAGTACAACGCAGGATTTTCCCTATGATATTACTTCTTTTTCATTCAGTTTTCTGGCAGGAAGTCCGATGCTTTTTACTTATGCAGGGCTGATTGTTGCAGCAGTTTTGTATGAGGAGGAACATAAAAACGGAAATATGAAAAATGCAGTGGCGTTTGGGATTTCCAGAGAAAAGCTGTTTTTGGGGAAATGCATGACTGCAGTTTTGACGGCAACGGTTATAATGGCGCTGGTATTGACTGCCTATATAGGAAGTGCATGGTTCTTGTTAGAGCATACGGGACCGACAAGCCTGAAAATTATTTTAACCGAGATTCCGGCAGTGTATGGAACAGCAGTTGCATCTATGATCCTGGGGATCGCACTTCTGGCATATTTCAAAAATGAGGTGATGGCAGCAATGCTGTGGGCAGTAATTGTATATGCGATACCGAGAGTGTTACTGTTGGCTGGAATGGTTTTACTGGGACAATGGGGCATAGAATTTTTGTGGGATTTTGCACAGCTTCTGCCTGCGGACGGCACGCTGTTTATCAACGGCGACATCGAAAACTGGCAGGAGATCACAGAGGGTCTGGCATGCCGCGTCGTTACGTTCGGCACAACCTCTGCTTCCGACTATTATCCCTCCGATATTTCCTATAATAAAACAGCGGACGCAACCTTTACCGTGCACAGCTTAAACGGTCAGACCAGACAGCTTACGCTCGGCGTTCCCGGAGAACACAATATCTCCAACGCCCTCGCTGCAGTCGCCCTGTCCGATCTGCTCGGCATCGATTATCGGGATACCGCGGCAGCGCTGCTGAACTTCCGCGGGACTGACCGCAGATTCGAATATAAAGGAACGATAAATGGTATAACAATTGTGGACGATTACGCACATCATCCGACTGAAATCGCCGCGACCCTGCACGCTGCACTCAACTATCCGCACAAGACGCTCTGGTGCATTTTCCAGCCTCACACCTACACCAGAACGAAAGCATTTTTACCTCAGTTTGCCAAGTCCCTCGCACTGGCGGATAAGGTCATCCTCGCAGATATCTACGCCGCCCGTGAAACTGACACCCTCGGCATCAGCTCTGCCGATCTGCAGGCTCTGGTACAGAAAGAGGGTAAAGAATGTTTTTATTTCCATACATTCGAGGAAATTGAAGACTTCGTTTTAAAAAATTGTATCAACGGAGACCTGTTGATAACTATGGGAGCCGGAGATGTTGTAAATATCGGCGAAAACCTGCTTTCCAGATAACTTATCCACATTATCCACAGTCAGAACGTGGAAAACTTTCCTCTCTGGCTGTGGATATTTTTTTCCAAAAAAAGATGATATTTCTGCGCCTTTGACAATCTTTTACACATTTTCCACATTATCCACATCCACGAAAACCCCAGTGTTTATCAGCCCTGAGCCGGAAACTTCCTGTTTCCTTTTTAAAATGTCTGTGTTAAAATGGGGCTTGCCAAAAGGAATTGAAAAGTTTTCCACAGTCTGCAGGACGCAGACAAACTGCAGCAATTTTTACAAAGAACCGGGAATACTAGTATGAGTGAGATTTTTTTGTGCGGCGGAGCAGCGGATGCTACCGTCCTTTCCAACGTTTTTATCGATGAATATTTAAAAGATGCCAACGATGCACAGTTAAAGGTGTATCTTTTTCTCGTGCGCCGTCTGCAGGCAGGCGATCCTGTCAGCATTTCGGACATGGCAGACCGCTTTAATCATACGGAAAAGGACATTCTGCGCGCCCTCTGCTACTGGGAAAAGTGCGGCGTCCTGACGCTTAAGCTTTCGCCCGACCGCACAACCCTGCAGCAGATCCGTCTGCTCCCCCTTTCCAAGGGGAAGAGACAGGACGCAGGACAAGCTGATTTTTCTACGGAGCAGACCACCGGACATATTTCACGCGACGTCGGACGGCTTGCGGACACGACTCGCAGCTCTGATGCCGAACGCTTTGGCGACGCAGCCCGCAATTCTGAGCAAGGCGCTGACGCGACCCTGCCCGGAGCAGCCGCGCGCGATACGTCCAACACCACGGCTGCTCCCTCCGGACGCACGGCCGCACCGCAGATCCGCAGCGTTACGATGCTTTCCCACCAGTCCCTTGAACCTGCCGATCCCTATGCCAAACCAGCTTACAGTCTGGACGAGCTCAAATCGTTCCAACAGCAGGAGAATACTGCGCAGCTGATTTTCATCGCAGAGCAGTATCTCGGACGCACGTTAAGCCCCGCCGATATGAAGTCGATCCTCTTTTTCACGGATAAGCTCCATTTCTCCGATGACCTGATCGACTATCTGCTGCAATACTGCGTCGAGCGCGGCAAAAAGGATTTCCGCTACATTGAAAAGGTCGCGATCGCCTGGGCGGAAGCCGGGATCACGACACCTGCCCAGGCAGAAGGTCATGTTTCCCGTTACGACAAGAACGTCTATTCCATTATGAACGCACTCGGCAAGACCAATACCCCCGCACGCAATGAGCTCGCCTATATCCGCCGCTGGACAGAGGAATTTTGCTTTGAGCTCGACGTTATTTTAGAAGCCTGCGGACGCACCGTCCTGGCTACCGACAGACACCGCTTCGCCTATGCAGACAGCATCCTCGCTGCCTGGTACAAGGCAGGCGTCCACCATGTCGCGGACATCGCCAGACTCGACAGCTCCTATCAGAAAGAGCGTGCATCTCGCCCGGCGCGCAGCGGCTCCACAGCAGAATATAACAGTTTCATGCATTCCAGCTATGATTTCGACGCGCTTGAAGAGGCGCTTTTGAAACAGTAAGGAGGTTTGATGTGGCACTGACTGTTTCCCAATACAATTCCATCCTGCGGCAATACGAAGAACATCAGACCCGCAACCGCCATCTGCACGATCAACGGCTGCATCACATTTATGAGACAGTCCCCGGCTATCAGGCCCTCGACGAAGCCGTTGCATCCACCTCTGTCGCACAGGGCAAAAGGATGCTCGCAGGGGATACAAATGCGCTTGCACAGCTCAAAGACCAGCTCAAAGACCTTGCACAGAAACGTGCCTCTCTTTTGCTGGAAAACGGCTACCCGACAGATTTTCTCGATCCGATCTACGACTGTCCTGACTGTCAGGACACCGGCTATGTGAACGGTCAGAAATGCCACTGCTTCCGTCAGGCAGAGATCGCGCTTCTTTACGAACAGTCCAACCTGAAACGAATGCTCGAAAAAGAAAACTTCGGCACGCTCTCCTATTCCTTTTTTCAGGGAGACGAACTGACTTCCTATCGCCAGGCTGTCGAAAAATGTAAAAATTTTTGCACAAATTTTAAAACGTCCTACCAAAACCTTTTCTTTTATGGTACAGTAGGTACGGGCAAGACATTCCTGACCAATTGCATTGCAAAGGAATGTATCGAGCAGGGCTGTTCTGTGCTTTATTTCAGCGCAGCATCCCTTTTCGACTTACTCGCCAGGAACACGTTTGACTATAGGGCACGGGAAGAGCTTTCCGCACTCTGTGCGGATCTCTACAGCTGCGATCTGCTCGTTATCGACGATCTCGGCACCGAAACTGCCACGGCAGTGACGCTCTCCCATTTCTTTACCTGTTTGAACGAACGTCTGCTCCGGCAGAAATCCGTTATCATTTCTACCAATCTTTCTCTGGAAGATTGCAGAAACCGTTATCAGGACCGAATTTTTTCCAGAATTGCCAGCAATTTTGAATTCTGTAAACTCACCGGCCCTGATATTCGTATGTGTAAAAAGGTATCCGCTGTCTCGGGTCCGGTCCGCTGACACAGATATCCAAAATATTAACTTTTACCTTCAGAAAGTGAGGAACTTCCATGATGGAACGTGAAGAAACCAGAAATCTCGAAACCATTCCGGTTGGCTCCCTGGGGATTATCCCGTTAAGGGGTTGCGAATCCCTTGCACAGAGAGTTGACCAGTATCTTGTAAGATGGCGCACCCAGCGCGAGAGCGAGCACAAAGACAGCCTTGCCTTTGCAGGCTACCAGCGTGACTCCTACATTTTAAAAAGCAAGGTGCCGCGTTTTGGTTCCGGCGAAGCCAAGGGCGTTATTCTGGAATCTGTCCGCGGTACGGATCTGTATCTGCTGGTTGACGTAACCAACTACAGCCAGACCTATTCCCTCTGCGGTCATGAAAACCATATGTCTCCTGACGATCATTATCAGGATCTGAAGCGTATCATCGCTGCTGTCGGCGGTAAAGCAAGAAGAATTACCGTTATCATGCCTTTCCTTTATGAAAGCCGCCAGCACAAGCGCACCGCACGGGAATCCTTAGACTGCGCACTCGCTTTGCAGGAGCTGGTAAAGATGGGCGTCGACAACATCATCACCTTTGATGCCCATGACCCGAGAGTCCAGAACTCCATCCCGTTAAACGGCTTCGAAACCGTTCAGGCTTCTTATCAGTTCATCAAAAACCTGCTGCGCACCGAGCCCGACCTGCAGATCGATTCCAACCACATGATGGTTATCAGCCCGGATGAAGGCGGTATGGGACGTGCAATTTACATTGCAAACGTACTCGGTCTGGATATGGGTATGTTCTATAAGAGAAGAGACTACACCAGAGTTGTTAACGGACGAAATCCGATCGTTGCTCACGAATTCCTGGGTACCAGCGTAGAAGGCAAGGATATGATCATCATCGATGACATGATTTCCTCCGGCGAAAGTGTACTCGAAGTTGCATCCGCATTAAAGCAGCGCGGTGCCCGTAAGATCTTCATCTGCACCACCTTCGGTCTGTTCACAAGCGGTATGGAGAAATTCGACAAGGCTTATGCATGCGGCAATATCAACCGTGTCCTGACCACCAACCTGATTTATCAGCCTGAAGAGCTGTTAGAGCGGGAATGGTACGTCAACTGTGATATGAGCAAATACGTTGCTTATCTGATCGATACCTTGAACCATGATACTTCCATCAGCGATCTGCTCGATCCCAACGATAAGATCCAGGCTGCTGTCGCAAAGTATAAAAAAGGACTGGCTTTAGATAACGACGACTGAGTCAGATAAAAAATTGAGCTGAACAATATTGTTCAGCTCCTATTTTTTCTGTGCAAAATGTCTCTAAATGGAGGATTTATGAAAATCGTAGTAATTGACGGCCAGGGCGGCAGAATCGGCAGTCTTGTGACTGCCCGCCTCTGTAAAGAGCAGCTGCCAAACTGTGAACTGTATGCCATCGGCACCAACGCAACCGCAACCGCTGCCATGCTCAAAGCCGGGGCTGACTTCGGTGCAACCGGAGAAAATCCCGTGCTTGTTGCCTGCCGGGATGCGGATTTTATCATCGGTCCCCTCGGCATTTTGTCCGCAGACTCCATGCTTGGGGAAGTGACGCCCGCCATGGCGGTCGCCGTCGGACAGAGCCATGCCCAGAAGCTTTTGCTTCCGGTCAACCGCTGCAACAACCACATCATCGGAACCGCCGATCTGTCCGTATCCCAGCTGATCGACGAAACGATCAAGTTTCTGAAAAAGAGTCTTTAAAGCAACAATAGAATGCACGCTCTGCGAGCATTCTATTGTCATGAATAAAAGTTACAGTTCACTCGTGGTTTTTGCGAATGGTGCGAGTGAACTGTAACATTTTTTCTTTTATCCCACAATTCTCCGAATTGTCAGAATCGGCTTATAATTCGCATATCCATACTTAATTCCTGTTCTCGCTGTGCTGGCATGCACGATTCGTCCGCCGCCCAGATACAGCGCCACATGGCCTGCATAGCAGACGATGTCGCCTGCCTGAGCAGCTTCATAGGAAACCTCGCGTCCTGCACTTCTCATAGCAGCAGAGTTTCTCGGCAGGCCGTATCCGTATTGCCTGTACACTGCCCAGATAAATCCGGAGCAGTCCGCACCGTTTGTCAGGCTCGTTCCGCCCGCTACATACGGGTTTCCGACGAACTGACAGGCATACGCCGCAATGTCGTTTCCACTCGATCCGCTCGCAGGGGGAACGGTCTTTAAGCCGCCGCCCGAAGAACTGCCGGAGCTGCTGCCTGAGGAAGAGGAGCTGTCGGAGCTGCTTGAGCGATTGGAGCTACTGTCAGAAGAGCCGGAATCGCTGCTCTTTGCACCTTTTTCTTTCGCCTCGGCTTCCGCCTTTGCTTTTTCTTCCGCCGCTTTTTTCGCAGCCTCCTCGGCTTTCCGACGCTCTTCCTCGGCCTTGATGATCGCGTTTTCTTCCTCATCCAGCCTTGCCAGCTCGGAATTCTGCTGTTTGATTAACGCTTTATATGCCGCAGCTTCCTGCCTTGCTTTCGCAATCTGCGCGTCGAAATCGTTCGCCTGGGACTTTTTCTCATCGATCATCTGCTGCATGGAAGCTTGTTCCTCTTCCAGCTCATATTTCTGCGTTTCCAGGTCGCTTTTTTTATCTTCCAAATCGTTCTTTTTCTGCGCAACCTCTTCTTTAATCAGGATGTAGCGGTTGAGCATCTGTTTATCGTACTCATACAGCTTCTCCACATAATTCGCCTGATTGAGCATGCCGCTCCAGTTGGAGGCGTTGCTTAGGATCTCGATATAGCTGGTATCGCCCTTTTCATACAGGTAACGGAGACGCTTCTTCATTGCAAGATACTGTGCATCCTCCTGCGCCTTCGCCGCATCATAGTCCTCCTGCGCCTTTACGATCTGCTTTTCGGTATCGCTGATCTGATCCTGCATCAGACTTACGCTGGCGATGACCTCTACCAGCTGGGAATCCAGCTCCTGTATTTCTTCCTCCAAAGCGTCCTGCTGCCCTTCCAGACTGCTGACCTTGCTCTGGCTCTGCTTATACTGACTCTGCGTGCCCTGCTGCTCGCTCTTTTTCTGTTCCCGTTCCTGCTGAATTTCTTCCCGTGTCTTTGCCTGCACATAGACAGGCTGTATTCCAATCGCTGCCGCAAGCATAACTGCTGCTATTTTTTTCCAGTGATGATTTCCCATCCGTATCTTCCTTTTTCTGTATTCTGGTACAGCGTTTCGTAAATAACTATACCAATCGCGTAGAATGTGGATTCGAGTGTGCAGGTATAAAAACGCAGGCGTAGCGGGCTACGCTGAGGCTTTTATACCTGTGCAATCGGATTCACAGGCAAGTGAGTGGTATAGTTATTTCGAAAACGATGTACTAGTTTCCACTTTATACAGTATACAACAAAAAAAGAGCAGGATAAACCCAAAAGTTCATCCCGCTCGACAATATTTTTATTCCAGTTCACTTGTGGTTTCTTGTAGGCAGATTCCATGCTCGCATGAGAATCTGTGTACAAGAAACCACGAAGAGAGCGCCATTTTATGAGCAAAAATGAGCTGCGAAGCAGCGGAAAGCATCGAAGATGCGCTTTTGCGAATGGCGCGGGTGAACTGTAACATTTTATTCCAGTTCACTGGAATTATAATTCGCAGTTCTTTACCGTTCTCGGGAAAGGAATGACGTCGCGAATGTTGCCCATACCGGTCAGATACATAACACAGCGCTCAAATCCAAGACCAAAGCCCGCATGGCTTGCGGAGCCGTATTTTCTCAGATCCAGATAGAAGCCGTAATCCTCTTTGTTCAGCCCAAGCTCGTCCATGCGCTGTTCCAGAAGCTCGAGGCTATCCTCTCTCTGGCTGCCGCCGATGATCTCGCCGATGCCGGGAACCAGACAGTCCATAGCGGCAACGGTCTTGCCATCCTCATTTAACTTCATATAGAATGCCTTGATTTCCTTCGGATAGTCTGTTACAAATACCGGACGCTTGAACACCTTCTCCGTCAGATAACGCTCGTGTTCGGTCTGCAGGTCGCAGCCCCAGTATACTTTATAATCGAATTCGTCGTTGTGCTCTTCCAAAATCTTGATCGCCTCGGTATAGGTCACATGTCCGAAATCGGAGTTCAATACATGATTCAGTCTTTCCAGAAGTCCCTTATCCACAAAGCTGTTGAAGAAGTTCATCTCTTCCGGAGCATGCTCCAGCACATAGCGGATAATGTATTTGAGCATGGACTCTGCCAGTACCATGTCGTCCTTTAAGTCCGCAAATGCGATTTCCGGCTCGATCATCCAGAACTCAGCCGCATGGCGGGTGGTATTGGAGTTTTCTGCGCGGAAGGTCGGTCCAAACGTATAAATATTCTTAAACGCCATCGCATAGGTTTCGCCGTTTAACTGTCCGCTTACGGTCAGGTTGGTAGGTTTGCAGAAGAAGTCCTGGGAATAATCCACAGTACCGTCTTCGTTTTTCGGAACGTTGTTCAAATCCAAAGTTGTAACCTGGAACATCTCGCCTGCGCCCTCGCAGTCGCTTCCGGTAATCAGAGGAGTGTGCACATAGACGAAATCTCTCTCCTGGAAGAACTGATGAATCGCATAAGCGATCAGGGAACGAACTCTGAACACTGCCTGGAACGTATTGGTTCTGGGACGCAGATGTGCAATGGTACGCAGATATTCAAAGCTGTGACGCTTCTTCTGCAGCGGGTAATCCGGTCCGCATGCACCTTCCACTACAACCTCGTCTGCCTGCATCTCAAAGGGCTGTTTTGCACCGGGCGTCTCTAAAATCGTACCTGTTACAATGACAGCTGCTCCGACGCCGATTTTGGCAATATCGGCATAATTATCCAGCTTGTCTGCTGCATATACAACCTGCAGCGGTTCAAAAAAGGTACCGTCATTTACAACCAGGAATCCAAAATTTTTAGAATCCCGGTTGCTTCTTACCCAGCCGCCTACTGTCACCTTCTGGCCGGCAAACTGTTCTTTTTCTCTGAATAACTGTCTTACACTTGTCAGTTCCATGCTCTCTCTCCTCACTCGCCTCGTGCGTCAGCTGTGCCCTGGCTTATTCTGCTTCGGTCGCTGTCTCTGTTGTTGTCTCGGTTTCAGTTTCTGTCGTCTCTTCGGTCGCTTCCTCTGTGGACGCCTCTGTTTCGGTTACGTTCGCGTTCTCAATCAGATACTTGGTTACCTTTTCAGACATCAGATATTCTTTGTAGCCGCGCAGGTCGCCAATCGCTTCCTGATAAGCGTCTACGGAATCATAACCATATTCGGATGCGCTGCTTTCCAGATCTGCCTGCAGCTCTTCATCGGTTAAGGTCAGACCTTCTTTTTCTGCGATCGCCTGCATAACCATAATCTGCTCTGCTGCGCTTTGTGCAGATTTCTGAAGCTCGTCTTCATATTCATCCGCAGCCAGACCGTAGCTGTATGACATAAAGGTCTCCAGATCGATTCCATACATGCTTGCAGTAGCGGTCAGGTTCTTAACCAGACGGTCATAATAGCGGCTTACCATCTCTTCGGGCGTTTCCTTGAAGGTTGCATTTGCCGTTACCGCCTCCAGAACATTTCTTTCCAGCTCTGTTTCCTGCTGGCTCTTGGCAGAGCTCATCAGGTTATCATAAACGTACTGACGATATTCTGCTACTGTGCTTACGCCGTCAATATTACGGGCTGCTACGAAAGCATCGTCCAGAACCGCGTCAGTTTCTTCATAAACATGATTTACCGTTACCGTGAATACAACGTCTGCACCGGCAAGGTCTGTATTGCTGTAATCCTCCGGGAAGGTAAGGTTTAACTCCTTTGTCTCATCCTTCTTCATGCCGATCACGCCGTCTTCAAAGCCGTCGATAAAGGTATTGGAGCCGATGGTCAGCTCGTAGCTGTCGGAAGAGCCGCCGTCAAACTCTACACCGTCCTTTTTGCCGACATATTTGATATCAACAACATCGCCATCCTTTACAGCACGGTCTACTTCTTCTTTATTCTTGTTGCTGTCCAAAACACTCTGAATGTACTGATCCACCATCTCGTCAGTTACTTCTGCCTTGGTAACCGTAACATCGACGCCCTTGTAATCACCCAGTTCTACAAAGTCGCCAAGGTTGATACCATCCAGATATGCTTCATCCGGGTATACCTTGGTTTCACTTTCGGTTTCTGTTGCTGCTTCTGTCTCAGCTGCAGTGCTTTCCTGCACAGTACTCTCCTGCACATCTGCCTTGCCGCAGCCTGCCAGCATCATGGCAGACAGAGACACTGCTGTAACGGCTGTCATAAATTTTTTCATAAATTGATCTCCTCATCATCTTACGGACATAAAATCCATAGTAAATAGAATTGCAATATCCTATATATTATCACACTTGGCGGGCTGTTACAAGACCGGAGACAGCAGTCTGCTGATTTGCTCCTTAAACCGGATCCAGACAGATCTGCTCTTGTACATTTCCTTTGTGATCCGCGTACAGCACTTTAAGTCTTCCCGGAAAATCCGTTCCATTTCCCCTGCGATATTCTGGTCAAAAATCATGGCATTGACCTCAAAGTTGAGTTCGAAGCTCCGGATGTCCATGTTCGCTGTTCCGTAGCAGCACGCCTTTCCGTCAATAGACAATCCTTTTGCATGTAAAAATCCATTATCATAGGTGTAGCAGTTTGCCCCTGCCATGATCAGCTCGCCGACATAGGAAAGTGTCGCCCAATACACAAATGGATGATCCGGCTTGCACGGAAACATCAAATTGACCTCCACACCGGACATCGTTGCCATCAGAAGTGCCGTCTGGATCGATTCATCCGGTATAAAATATGGCGTCTGGATATAAATGCTCTTTTTTGCCTTGTGGATCAGCCGCAGGTAATTGTCCCGGATACTCTGGAGTTCGGAGTCCGGTCCGCTGGAAATGATCTGCATTTTGACATTGCCGGCTTTTTCTTCCGGCAGGATGAAATACTTCGGATTTTCAAACAGATTCTCTCTCGCTGCATAGTCCCAGTCCTGAATATAGCGCAGCAAAAGTCCACCGACTGCGCTGCCGCAGATTCTCAGATGGGTATCCCTCCAGTGCCCGAACTTCGGATCCAGCCCGATATACTCTTTGCCAATATTAAAGCCGCCGACATAAGCCACTTTTCCGTCGATAACTGCAATTTTTCTGTGATTTCTGTAGTTTACACGCAGATGCAGTCTGCCAAACAGAGCCGGGAAAAAGACCGCAACATGGATGCCCTGCTTTTCCATTTCTTTCCAAAAGTGCTTTCCAACGCTCCGACAACCCATCGCATCATACAAGATCCGAATTTCTACACCCTGTGCCGCTTTTTCCAGCAGTGCCTCCCGAATTCTCTGGAAGAGCACGTCATCTTTTATGATGTAATATTGTAAAAAAATATATGATTCCGCATTTTTAATATCCTCGATCAGAGCATCGAATTTGTCGTTGCCATCAGTGAAAATCTCTACCGCATTGTCTCCGGAAATCATGCATCCGGCACTTTCCAGGTTAAAAAAGACCAGATCCGAAAAATCCTTTAAATCCGGGTTTTCCTGCTCCAGCTCGCGGCTTTTGACGCTGTATTCCTGGCGGCGCACCGCATCGTTTATCTGCTCCTCGATTCCTTTGATCTTGAACATCTTCCGCTTGTGCATGTCCGTCCCGGCGAGAAGATACATTAAAAATCCCAGACCCGGCAGCACATTCAACGCCAGCAGCCACGCCCACGCTGACTTTGCTTCCTTTCTCTGGAAGAAAATAATAATAATCGCAAGAACCAGATTGATCCATACCATATGTGCCCATGTGTAGCGGAATACTTCCTGAAATGTTTGCCAAAACTGCACCCACGTCGTCATTACTGCCTGTTCCTTCCTGTCAGCAGCGCCGAAGGCGGCGCTGTCCTCATTCACCAACGCTCGCGGACTCGCGCCCCGCGCTTCTTTGCCTGCTTCGCAGGCCGTCCGCTCGCTATCCGCACGAGAAAAATAAATGCCGCCTTCGGCGTCGCTTGTTTTTCTTTCGTGCTGGATACATTATACCCCAGGTGGCTATTAACTTCAACAAAACTCCTTGTACAATACCGTAAAT
>OHPV01001117.1_pt1 | contig 12782 bp, 10 predicted proteins | sample 1577781 | NCBI WGS metagenome assembly OHPV01 (sample SAMEA3879518, study PRJEB24766) | human gut metagenome | biome: human-associated habitat; feature: feces | place: USA | collected 1985/1987 | reverse complement strand
TCGAATTTCGAGAACGACGCCGAGAAGGACGTGATCCTGTCCAAACTTCTCACCAAGATCGGCCCCGTACTGGGTCTGATCGGCACGCTGATCGCCATGAGCCCGGCGCTCGTGGGACTCTCGACGGGCGACATCGCAGGTATGTCCTACAATATGCAGGTCGTATTCGCCACGACGGTCGTGGGCCTCGTGATCAGCGGCGTGGGCCTGGTATCCCTGCAATTCAAGCAGCGCTGGTATGCCAAGGATGTCAATAACCTGGACTACGTATCACGGAAACTGATCGAAAAGCAAGTTCGCCGTACAGGAAGACTCCGATCCGCTGAGCGTGGTGGTCAATCTGTTCGACGTGGCGATGGTCTTCGCCGTAGCGCTGATGGTCGCCATGGTAATGCATATGAACATGACCGAAGTATTCACGCAGGAAGACTTCACCGTAGTGAAAAACCCCGGCAAGGAAAATATGGAGATCATCATGAAGGAGGGGTGGTCGCCGGAACCGTCAGCAGGGATCTGGACCTCATACTCGAGCTTGGCGCCGGCGGGGGCAGCGGTCAGCTTACCGTCGGTGACGGTGTAGCCGGCAGCCTCAAAGTAGCCGAGAGCGGCCTGCAGAGCGGCGTCGTAGCGCTGCTCAGCGGTCATGTCGGAGGTGTAGATGTCGTTGCCGTTCACGTCAACGGAGAAGGCGACCTTGTAGCCGTCGTCCGTGGGCTGGGGAGCGGCCCAGGAGGTGTTGGAGATGGGGTAGTTGATGACGCTTGCGCGCTCGCCATAGTAAGACTCGATGGCGACGTTACGATAGACGGAGAAGACGGTGGCGAAGGCCTTGCGCAGATTCTTGGAGGCCTCGCTGCCCGGCTCACCGCCGACGTTCACGCAGGCAGAGCTGATGCCGAGGTAGCCGTAGCCGAGGTTATCGACGGTGTTGGTCGTGATCTTATCGCCGTCCAGCTCGCCGCCGTTGGCCTTCTCAATGGCGTCAACCGTGTCATTGGAGAAGGAGGGGTCAGCAATATCGATGGTGCCGGTGATGACGCCGTTGAGCTTGTCGTCATCGCTCATGCACTGCTGGAAGTTGAGGTACTTGGTCTTGGGAGCGCCAAGGAAGTAGCTGTCGTTGGCCTCGAAGTAGACAACGCCGTCCTCGTACTTGATGTACTTGTAGGGGCCTGCGCCCAGGGGGCTGGTGGTCTTGGCACGCACGGAGCTCAGATCGCCCTTGGGGAAGCCGAACTGGTTGTTGTCATAATCGTAGAGAGAGGTATCGCCATAGTAGTGCAGCGGGGCGATGGTCACGCCGAGCTGATAGATGGCGGTTGCGTCGACCTTATCGAGAGTGACGGTCATGCTGTAGTCGCCGGTCTTCTTGATACCGGAGATGTTGGCAGCGGAGTCACCGGTCTTGACACCGATGGTGGGATAGTCAGCGTAGACGTCCTCGTCCATCATGGCAGAAAGAGCGTCGGAGTTGCCGACTTCCTTTTCCATAGCGGAGAAGGACCAGCCGTACTGCTCGCCGATCGCCATCGCGAAGTCCTCAACGGTAGCGTCAGCGGCAAGGCCGTCGAAGCCCCAGTTGGCAGCAGCACCGGCAACATCGCCCTCATCGTTCATACCGGCCTCAACGCAAGCGTCGACAATGCCCTGAGCGAAGGGAACGAGACCCTTATCAAAGTTGTCCCAGAACTTGGTCTGCTGCTCTTCGGTCCAGTAGGTGAAGTCAGCATTGTCACGACCGGCCGCGGCGAGCGCCTTGGCGAGCGTGGTCATACCGCTGCGGTAGGCAGCCATACCCTGAATGGGGACAGCGTACAGCGTGGAGTTACCATCGTAGGTGGGGTCGCAGAGGACGTACATGGAGAAGATGACGTCGTCGATGGTGACCTTCTCACCGTCGGAGAAGACGATATCGTCACGCATGGTGAAGTTGTAGTCGACAGTGCCATCGGCATTCTCGACGATCTCACAGTCGGCAGGACCATAGTAGGTATAGTCGGTGCCGTTGTAGGCGTGCGTTTCGCCCTCGATACCGTTCATGATGATCTGGCCCTGACGGTCGCTGTTGAGCAGGCCGAGAGAGGTCATGACCCAGACATCCTGGTCATACTCGGTTTCCGAGAAGAAGGGGGAGAACTTTTCGTTGAACGCGGCATAGCCGACGACCAGCGGCGTGTTCTCGTCCTTGGTCTGGTTGTCCTTCTTGTCGCCGCAGCCGGCGAGAAGACCGAGACACATAACCAGAGAAAGGATCAGTGCAAGTGTTCTTTTCATTGAATCTACTCCTTTATTTTATTTTGCTAAAACGGGGGAGTTCCCCGTGCAGCACAAGGAATGCCCGTGCGCCGCGCGCACGGAAAAATGGGGAGTGCGCCCCTTGTGGACAACTGTGCACCGCAAATGAGCTCATAGAATTTTTTCAATTATAGCATAAAATAGTGAAGATTGTACAGTGTAAAATTTTAGGATTTGTCTTTTTTAGGTATTTTGTCCCATTCTGCCTGCATTATTTTAGCGCGCACGCCGAGAGCGCAGAGCAGCACGATCAGCTTCAGCAGAACGTAAAGAAGGGCGAAAAGTGCCTTATCTGCGGGCTTATTGGCGAAAAAGAAGATCCCTTCGCACACGATGCCGAGCGCTGCAAAACCTGCGGCGACCACGGTTCGCACGGGCAGAACGGCAACGCTTTTTTCGTAGTTGTACTCGCGCACCTCGCGCCAGTCCGTTCCGAGCTTTGCAAGCGCCCAGACAACGCTTGCCGCCGCCACCACTTCGCCGAGGTAGGGGAGCAGAACGTAAAAGCAGTTCTGCATTCCCGGCGCGGGAATGCACCCGCCCGCGACGACCGCGAGCGCCAGCGCCGCCGCCATGATCCATACGGCGCGCTTGCTGCCGCGCAGCGATTCCTCGCTGCTGCGGCAGACAAAGACGCTGCCGTCATATACATATTCACCCGCGACGTTGAGATGAAAGTCGTTGAGGTGCGAGCGCCGGCCGCGCTTTTTGTGCTTTTCGTCCATCAGGCGATCCCGGTGAGGTCAAAGGCGTCCAGCGCCTCGGCCGCCTCGGCGCACACGCCGCGCAGGCACTTCTCGTCAAAGGGACTTTCAAGCTCTGCGTTCTTGAGAAGGTCGGTGAAGGTCTTGCTGCCGCCCTGCACGGTGTAGGCCATGTAGTGCTGCCAGGCATTCTTGAGGTCCTTGCGGATCATCGCCCAGAATTCGAGCGCCACGGTCTGGGCAAGGCAGTAGTCAATATAGTAGAAGGGGCTCGAGTAGATGTGGTGCTGGCGCTGCCAGCCCATGCCCTCAGAGTAGAAGGGGATCTCGCCGTCGAGCTTCATCCACGGCATATAGACGCCGAGCAGCTCCTTCCAAACGGCGTGACGCTCGGCGGGCGTCATCTCCGGCTTTTCGTACACAACGTGCTGGAAATGGTCGACCATCGTGCCATAGGGAATGAAGGTCAGCGCGCCGGAGAGGTGGCTGTAGAGGAACTTCCTGGCATCGCTGCCAAAGAAGCCTTCCGCCCACGGCTCTGCAAAGAACTCCATGGACATCGAGTGCACCTCGCAGGCCTCAAGGCTCGGCCAGATGTAATCCACGGGAATGCGCTTGCGGTTCGTCCACGCTTCAAAGGCGTGACCGGCCTCGTGCGTCACGACCTCGACGTCGTGCTGCGTGCCGTTGAAGTTGGCGAAGATGAAGGGGACCTCATAGTCCATGATGCTCGTGCAGTAGCCGCCCGCCTGCTTGCCCTCGGTGGAGAGCACGTCAAGAAGCTCATTGTCGAGCATGGTTTTGAAGAATTCCTTCGTCTCGGGGGAGAGCTCGCTGTAGAACTTCATGCCCTGGGCGAGGATCTCATCGGGCGTGCCGACGGGACGGGGGTTGCCGGAGCGGAATTCGAGCGCGTTGTCGGCAAAGCTCATGGGATAGCTCTTGCCGAGGCGCTTGGCCTGCTCGCGGTAGACCTTATCAGCCACGGGCACGAGATACTTCACGACCGCCGCGCGGAACGTTTCAACGTCTTCCTTCGTGTAGCAGTTGCGGCACATACGGTAGTAGCCGAGCGTGGTGTAGCCCTCGTAGCCGAGCTTTTTGCCCATCGCGTCGCGCAGCTTTACGAGCTTGTCGTAGAGCTCGTCGAACTTTGCCTGATTGTCCTTGTACCACTGACCCTCGGCCTTCCATGCGGCAAGGCGCTTTTCATCGTCCGCGCAGGTCTTGAACGGGGAGAGCTGGGAGAGCGTGTAGACCTTGCCCTCAAAGGGGATCTGCGCCGAGGCGAGCAGCTTTTCATATTCCTGCGTCAGCTCGTTCTCCTGCTGCATCTCGGGAATGATCTCGGGGGAGAAGGTCTTGCGCGCGATCTCGGCGTTGACGAACATCAGATCGCCGAACTCCCCGGCAAATTCCGCGCGGAACGGGCTTTCGAGCATTGCCGCCGTCCACGCCTGATTGTATTCCTCCAGCTCGGGGAAGAAGCTGTTCCAGAACTTTTCCTCCGCATCGTAGAAGCTGTCGCGCGTGTCGATCGAGTGGCGGACACTCGCAAGCGTCGAGGCGGTGGAGATGTGCTTGGCCTGCTCCTGCTGGGCGAGGAACACCTTGCGGGCCTCCTCGTAGCTCTTTGCGGCCTTGAGCTGCTCGGTGAGCGCAGCGAGATGCTGCTTGGTGCTCTCGGCATCGGGACGGGTGTAGGTCATTTCAGAAAATTTCATGTTGCTGCCTCCATCAAATTTAATTGTGTCGTATCGTAAAGTTTTACTGCTGGCGGTTGTAGATGGCCGCGACGCTCTTGCGTCCGCCGCCGATGACAAGGATCGCCGCCGCCACGGCGATGAGCATGAAGCCCGTCAGCACGCCGCGTGCGGGGAGAAAGGCCGTCAGCGCGCCGGCGAGCAGGTTGCCCGTGAAGCTGCCGACGGTGTTGAGCATGTTGAACGCGCCGTTGAAGCGGCCCTTTTTCTCGTCCGGCACGTAGCTCTGCGTGGCGGAGATGCGAATGGTGTAGCTCGTCACGCCCAAAATGCCCGTGAGGAAGCACGAGGCCATCATCACCGGCAGCGGGCAGTAAAGGTAAAATCCCTCGCACAGCGAAATGATGACGTAGACCGTGAGCGCGATGGAATACTTCTTCTGCACGGGCAGGCTCATCTTGTAGTGGATACCGCCGCCGATGGCGCGGCCGAAGATCGCCATGCCCCAGACGAGCATATAGATGTATTCGCCGTTTTCAAAGGTCGATTTGAAATACGGCAGCGTGATGACGCTCGACGCGCCATTGGCAAGCGAGCTGACCGCAAAGTAGATCGCAACGCAGAGAAGCCCCTTCTCGCTCAGAAGGTAGCGGAAGCCCTCCTTGATGTCGCGCAGCAGGCGGCGGCCCGAGGAGTGCTGCTCTTCGAGCGCGAGCGCGGCGCGCTGTTTTTCGATGTAGTGCTCTTCGGCGCGGATCTGCGTTTCGGCTGAGGCGGCGAGGAAGAAGCACAGCGCGTTGATGCCGAGCAGCGGCGCAATGCCGAAGAGATTGTAAAAATACGTCGCGATCGGAATGATGAGCGCCGAGAGCGTTTCGAGAACGCTTGCGATGGAATACGCCTTGGAGTAGTTCCCCTCGGAGATCAGCAGGGGATAGAAGCTGTCGTAGGCGACAAAGTAGATGCTGTTGATCGAGCCGATGATGAAGCAGAACACCGCAAGCACCGGAAAGCTGAACCAGCCCCGACCCAGAATGAGCGCGGAAACGGCATAAACGCCGGAGGAGATGAAGTCCAGCGTGTAAATGGTCTTTTTGCGGGAAAAGCGGTCGAGGATCGCGCCCGAGAAGATCGGCATAACGACCTGCGGCAGCGTGAAGGTCGCAACGTAGATGGCGTAGAGCAGGTTCGAGCCGGTGTAGTCCAGCACAAGAAGGCTCAGGGCAAAGCCGGACATCGAGTTGCCCAGCATCGAGATCACGCTGCCAAGCGTGATGATGGTAAAATCCCGCGTCCAGAGCTTGGCCTTCGGCTGCGGCGCGGGCGAGAGAACGTGGTTCATGAAATGGTATCCTCCTTTGAATGAGAGGTGCAAACAAAACCGGATCGCGCGTTCGCGCTCCGGAAAAACGCAGGAAAGCCGATGCGCTTTGCGTTCGGCACGGACGGAGTGTATGCTGATTATACGTTGTGCGCGGGAAATAAGCAACAAAAAAAACGGCGGCCGCCGGAAAACAGAAGAAAGCAATATTTTTTGCGCAGGAGCTGCAAAGTGCCGCCTTGCGGTCGAAAGCGCGGTGTGGTATACTCATAAAATCAGATTACAAATGCGGAGGAAAATACTATGAGCGGTATGCCGGCAAAGGAATTGCTGCACTTCATTAAAAATAGCCCCACCTGCTATCATGTGACCGAGAACATTCGGCAGAAACTTCTTTCGGAGGGCTACCATGAGCTTTCCGAGCGCGAGAAGTGGAACGTGAAGCCGGGCGGGAAGTATTTTGTCTGCCGCAACGGCTCGAGCACCGTTGCCTTCCGCGTGCCGGAAGCGCTCACGGGCGGCTTTGCGATGGCGGCGGCGCATTCCGATTCGCCGACCTTCCGCCTCAAGGAGCACCCCGACCGCCGCAGCGCGCACTATGTCCAGCTCTCCACCGAAAAATACGGCGGTATGCTGATGTCGACGTGGTTCGACCGTCCGCTCTCCGTCGCGGGGCGTATCTTCGTGCGCGAAGACAGCGGGATCGCGGATAAGCTCGTGAATGTTGACCGCGATCTTCTTGTGATCCCCAATGTCGCTATCCACATGAACCGCACGGTGAACGACGGCATGAAGTACATGGCGAATGTCGATACGCTGCCGCTGCTCGGCGGGAAGGAAAGCGGCGGTATCCTGCCCATCGTTGCCAAGGCTGCGGGCGTTGACGCCAGCGATATTCTCGGCAGCGACCTCTTCCTCTACTGCCGCGGCGAAGGGACGCTGCTCGGCGAGAACGAGGAATACATCCTCTCGCCCAAGCTCGACGACCTGGAGTGCGCCTGCGGCTGCCTTTCCGGCTTCCTTGCGGCAAAGGAGAGCGGGAACATCGCCGTCTGCTGCATTTTCGATAATGAAGAAGTCGGCTCTTCGACCAAGCAGGGCGCGGGTTCTACCTTCCTGCGCGATACGCTGCGCCGCATCGCTCTTTGCCTTGGCAAGGACGAGCAGGACTTCCAGATGATGCTCGCGCGCAGCTTTCTCGTCTCGGCGGACAATGCGCACGCCCAGCACCCCAACCACGGCGAATACGCCGATCCCGACAACTGCCCCTATATGAACGAGGGCGTCGTCATCAAGTTCAACGCCAACCAGCGCTATGCGACCGACGGCCGCTCCTGCGCTGTTTTCCGCAGCGTGTGCGAGCGCGCGGGCATTCCCGTGCAGGTCATGTCCAACCGCTCTGACCTGCCCGGCGGCTCGACGCTCGGCTCCATCTCCGATACGCTCGTGCCGGTGAGCACCGTGGACATCGGCCTGCCCCAGCTCGCGATGCACTCAAGCTGGGAGACGGCGGGCGTGCAGGACTATGAATTCCTCGTGCGCGTGATGACGGAGTATTACGGTGGCGCGCTGTAAGGCATTTCGCACCGTTGCATAGACAAAGCGGCAAACGCATGATAAAATAACTTGTTTTTCATACAGAATTCGCCTTCAAGAACAGAAAGGAAGAAGATAACAATGGACGTTAAGGAAATTCTCAAGCACGTAGACCACACCCTCCTCAAACAGACGGCAACGTGGGAGGAGATCAAGGAGATCTGTGACGACGGCATCAAATACGGCTGCGCGAGCGTCTGCATCCCGCAGACCTATGTGAATCACGCCGCGCACTACGTCGCCGAGCAGCAGCACTATGGCTTCGGCCAGCTGCCCATCTGTACGGTCATCGGCTTCCCCAACGGCTACACGCCCAGCGGCATCAAGTGCATGGAGGCCGAGTCCGTCGTCGCCGACGGCGCAACCGAGATCGACATGGTCATCAACCTTGGCTGGGTCAAGGAGGGCCAGTACGACAAGATCCTCCAGGAAATCAACTCCGTGAAGATTTCCTGCCACGGCAACATTCTCAAGGTCATCATCGAGACCTGCCTTCTCACCGAAGAGGAGAAGATCAAGCTCTGCGAGGTTGTCTCCAACTCTCACGCCGACTACATCAAGACCTCCACGGGCTTTGCCGGCGGCGGTGCGACCCGCGAGGACGTTGCCCTCATGGTGAAGCATATGACCAACGGCAAGAAGGTCAAGGCCGCCGGCGGCATTGCGAACCTGCAGGACGCCGAAGATTTCCTGAACCTCGGTGCCGACCGTCTCGGCACCTCCCGCATCGTCAAGGCGGTGAAGGAACTCGAGGCCAAGGGTCAGTTTTAAGAAAGAAGAGGACTCAATATGCCGACTCCGCACAACAGCGCCGTAAAAGGCGATTTTGCCAAAACTGTCCTGATGCCAGGCGACCCGCTGCGCGCGAAATTCATTGCCGAAACGTTCCTTGAAAATCCGAGGCTCGTCAACAATATCCGCGGTGTGCAGGGCTACACGGGAAGCTACAAGGGCGCGCCCGTCAGCGTGATGGCCAGCGGCATGGGCATGCCGTCCATCGGCATCTATTCCTATGAGCTGTTTACACAGTACGATGTGGATAACATCATTCGCGTCGGCTCGGCGGGCGCGATCCAGAAAGAGCTGACGCTCGGCGATGTGGTCGCGGGCATGGGTGCCTGCACCAACTCAAATTACGCCGCGCAGTACGGTCTCGGCGGTACATTTGCGCCCATCGCGGACTTTGCGCTGCTCTCCGCTGCCGTGCAGTCGGCAAAGGAGCTCGGCGTCAATATGCCCGTCGGCAACCTCTATTCGTCCGACACGTTCTATGATGCATCCGCCTCGTCCCTCAAGTGGGCGGAGATGGGCGTGCTCGCCATCGAGATGGAGGCTGCCGCCCTCTACTGCAACGCCGCCTATACGAAAAAGCGAGGCCTTTCCATCTGCTCCATTTCGGACAACATCGTCACCGGCGAGGAGCTTTCGCCCGAGCAGCGGCAGACAAGCTTCACCGCCATGATGAAGATCGCGCTCGAAACGGCCGTGAAGATGGCGGCGCTCTAAATCTGCGAAATAAGGAGATGTCATGCCATGCGTGTGATCGATATTGAAAACATTGTGACCAACATGCGGGACGATACCCGCTTTGTTCTGCGCTGCGAGGAGGTCTTCCACGATAAGATCAGCTCCGCCGCGGCGAGCATTTTGATGAACAAGAGCCAGAAGCCTATCGTCTGCCTGACGGGGCCGAGCGGCTCGGGCAAGACGACGACGGCCATGCGCCTGCGCGAATACCTCGAAAATCTCGGCGTGAAGGTGTGCATGCTCAGCATGGACAACTTCTTCCTGCCGCTCGATCAGCGCCCGCCCGAGGCGAGCGACTGGGAGTCGCCCTACTGCGTGAACCGCCAGTGGCTCATCGACGATATCCACCGCCTGATGGACGGCGAACTGGTCAAGCTGCCGGTCTACAATTTTAAAGATGGCATTGTCGGCGGCTACAAGCCCATGCAGGGCGATAAGGACGCCATCATCATCGCCGAGGGGATCCACATGCTCAATCCGCTCATCTTCGATGAGCTCAAGAACGAGGCTACGGGCGTTTACGTTGCCCCGCGCACGCGCATCATCACCGAGAAGGATCGCATCGTCCGCCCCGAGCAGCTGCGCGTGGCGCGCCGCATGATCCGCGACTATCAGGGCCGCGGACATTCCCTGCGCCAGACGGTCGAGCGCGCCGAGAGCGTCGATCGCGGCGAGCAGAACTACATCATGCCCAATAAGCCCAACGCGAGCATTCACATCGACACGTTCCACGACTACGAGCCGTGCATCCTCGCGCGTTACCTCAAGGACATTCCGGAGTTCTACAGCCAGCTGGACGATGCCTTCATCGCCGAGCATGGGCTGAGCGACCTCTTCGACGTTGTCAACTCCGTGCCGCCGCTCAGAACCGACTATGTGCCGCGCGACTCCATCGTGCGCGAGTTTGTCGGCGGCAGCTGCTTTGAGTACTAAATGGTCGAAAACTGACAACAAAGAGCAATTGAAAATAAAAATTATCCGGAACGGAATCGAAATTTGCCCTGCTTGGGCGAAAAAAGGGGGAAGGAAGCATGCATTCTGACGAGCGGCGAAAAGCCATTGCCGATGTGCTGCGCGCGTCGGACGCGCCCATCAGCGCCTCCGCGCTGGCGGAGAAATTCTCCGTTTCCCGGCAGATCATCGTGGGTGACATCGCGCTTCTGCGTTCCTCCGGCGAGGAGATCCTTGCGACCCCGCGCGGCTACGTGACACCGAAGGAGGCGCGCGGCCTTCTCCGCCGGATCGCAGTGAAGCACACGCCGCAGCAGATGGAAGCTGAGCTCAACACCATCGTCGACAACGGCTGCACGGTGATCGACGTGATCGTCGATCACCCGATCTACGGGCAGCTCACCGGCTCGCTGCAAATTGCCAGCCGCTACGAGGTCGGGCAGTTCATTGAGCGGTGCAGGAATGCAGAGCCGCTCTCCCGCCTGACCGACGGCATCCACCTGCATACGATCCTCTGTCCCGACGAGGCGGCCTTCGAGCGCACGAAGGATGCGCTGCGCGCGCTTGGGCTTTTATTGGAGGAAAGCGGAAATTAAGGGTTGACAATCCTGCGACAAGCGATTATAGTGTCATGGACACGTGTCAAGACATGTCGCCCGTGACACTATTTTTTTAGGTTGTGAGGATAACATGGAAACGATAAAAGCATTTTGCAAACGCAAAAATATTGAGGTTTCGGCCAAGCGCTACGGCATCGACGCGCTCGGCGCGATGGCACAGGGGCTTTTCTGCTCGCTGCTGATCGGCACGATCATCAAGACGCTCGGTGCACAGCTCGGCGTTCCGTTTTTGACGGATATCGGCACTTATGCAATGTCCGTCTCCGGCCCGGCGATGGCCGTCGCCATCGGCTACGCGCTCAAGGCTGACCCGATGGTGCTCTTTTCCCTCGCGGCGGTGGGCTATGCGGCGAACGCCGAGGGCGGCGCGGGCGGCCCGCTTGCCGTTCTCATCATCGCCGTCGTCGCCGCCGAGTGCGGCAAGGCCGTGAGCAAGGAGACGAAGATCGACATTCTCGTTACGCCCGCTGTGACGATCTTAGTCGGCGTGGCGCTCGCCAAGTGGATCGCACCGCCCATCGGCACGGCCGCTTCCGCCTTCGGCATCGTCATCGACAACGCGACCAAGCTCCAGCCGTTCTGGATGGGCATTGCCGTTTCCGTGCTCGTGGGCATCGCGCTCACGCTGCCCATCTCGTCTGCCGCCATCTGCTCGGTGCTGGGCCTTACGGGTCTTGCCGGCGGCGCGGCGGTCGCGGGCTGCTGCGCGCAGATGGTCGGCTTTGCCGTGATGAGCTTCAAGGAAAACCGCTGGGGCGGCCTTGTCTCTCAGGGTCTCGGCACCTCCATGCTCCAGATGCCCAACATCGTCCGCAATCCCCGCGTGTGGATCGCGCCGACGCTCGCATCCGCCATCACCGGCCCCATTGCGACCTGCGTATTCAAGCTTGAAATGAACGGCGCGCCAATCAACTCCGGCATGGGTACCTGCGGCCTCTGCGGCCCCATCGGCGTGTGGACGGGTTGGGTGTCGCCGAGCGAGGAGGCTGTCGCTAAGGGCGCGGAAGCCATCAGTGCCACGGGCTTTGACTGGCTGGGTCTTGTGCTCGTCGCTATTGTCCTGCCCGCGATCCTTGCGCCGGCCATCAACATGGTTTGCCGCCGTCTCGGCTGGGTCAAGGACGGCGACCTGAAGCTCGACTAAGTGTAAAAATTGTGTACTTTTTGTAAAGAATAGCTTCAAATATCACGAAAAAAGTAAAATGGCGGAGAATCAGTCTTGATTCTCCGCCATGCCTTTGTTATACTATGGGGCGAAGTGCGACAGCACTTCAAATAAACCGGGAAAGCGAATTTTTGCTGACCGGAAAAATAAGGAAGGATAGAAGAATGAAGAAGTTTTTTGCGCTGCTTCTCGCTCTCGTCATGGTTCTGTCCCTCGTTGCCTGCGGTGATAAGAAGACCGACGACAATCAGGGCGACACCAACACTGACGATCAGCAGGGCGAGACCACCACTTACACCAATCCCGACGATATCGACGACAACATGACGTCCGAGGACGGCAAGTATGAAGTCGCTTTCGTCACTGACGTCGGCCAGCTGAAGGATAAGTCCTTCAACCAGGGCACTTTCGACGGCGTGAAGCTCTATGCTGCCAACAACGGCCTGAGCTACAAGTACTATCAGCCTGCCAACGGCGATCAGGCTACCGATGACGACCGCTACGACGCCATGAAGGCTGCCGTGGACGGCGGCGCCAAGGTCATCGTCTGCGCCGGCTTCATGCAGGGCACGGCCCTCGAGAAGGCCGCTAAGGAATTCACCGATACCAAGTTTGTCTTCATCGACGGTTGGTCCCTCGGCCTTGACAACGTTGCCGGTATCTCCTTCAACGAAGAGCAGTGCGGCTACTTCGCCGGTTACGCTGTCGTCAAGGAAGGCTACGAGAAGCTCGGCTTCACCGGCGGCGGCGGCGGCACGAACCCCGCCTGCATCCGTTACGGCTGGGGCTTTGCTCAGGGCGCGAACGATGCTGCCAAGGAAATGGATAAGACCGTCGACCTGAACTACTCCTGGGAGTACGGTGCTTCCTTCCAGGCTTCCCCCGAGCTGCAGACCATGG
>OHPV01001102.1_pt1 | contig 12938 bp, 15 predicted proteins | sample 1577781 | NCBI WGS metagenome assembly OHPV01 (sample SAMEA3879518, study PRJEB24766) | human gut metagenome | biome: human-associated habitat; feature: feces | place: USA | collected 1985/1987 | reverse complement strand
CCTGAAAGTAGTACCGCAGGATCTTTTCAGCCGGCTGACCGTTTTTCTGGTACATGGCCAGAAAGAACATGGGCAGCATGACCGCCATCATGCCGAGGGTAGCACCGGAATTGCCAGCGGTGTCCCGCAGAACAAAGAACAGCGGCACGCCTACGACTGCCGCTGCACCAAAACAGATAAGCTGCCGGGCGGTCAGGTTGAAGGCTACTTTGGACTTCACCTTGCTGAAATCGCGCGGCACGGAAATATAAGCTGCCAAAATTTCACCTCCGAATCAATGGGCACCCAGCAGAGTTTTGGCGACAGAGCTGGTCTTGAACAGCGAGAAGCAGAGCAGCACCGTGTACCCCACGATGCTCCAGATCGAGTTGATGGCATCCCCGGATATTGCAACATTCTGGAGCAGAACAGCGTAGATCGCCACGCAGATCAGAATCAGGAAACCCTGAAATCCCAGCGCGAACAGAGAACGAAGATAGTTCTGTCCCACATGGGATTGCTCGTGGTTGCCCCATGTTGCCATGGGCACCGGGGCAAGGCTGACCATCATGTAGATCTCAATCATTCTTCCGTAGACGATGACGAAAATCACGATGGACAGGATGCGCATAGTGATGCCGATGAAGAAGGACTGCAAGAACAGCCCGAACAGTGGGCCTACGTCCATCTGCATCATGCTGGATTGCAGCATGGAAAGCCCGATGTCGTTGACCCTTGTGTTGCCGGAAATAATGCCGCTGGAATTTGCCACCACCTGCTGCGTCACGTCGAACACCGCCATGATGATATCGAAAGTGTTGGAGATCATCCAGACCGAAATGGAAGTTTTGAAGATCCATTTCATCAGCAGCGCAGGCTCAAATTGTGCCATGTTGTTGTGCTGTGTGATCATCTCGATCAACTCATAACAGGCGATGAAGGTCAGAATCACGCCTGCAATGGGAAGCACTACGTTCCGGGACAACGCCTCGATCATAGCGAAAACGCGCGGTTCAAAATTGGATGGTTTGGTGCCGACCTGCTGTGCGATGTTGCCCACTTGGGTGTTGACGTCATCAAACAAGCCGGAGAGATTGGACATGATCGCCGCTGTCAGCAGTGACTTGATCCAATCGGAGATTGCTTTGAGAACAGTTTCCACTCAGCGCCACCACCCATCAAGAAAAATGGTTGATAAGGGTCTTGAGCAGGTTGAGCAGAAAAATAAGGTGAGTCAGAATCTGCATAATAGCACCATCCTTTCAAAATAAAGGTGAATATTCGATTTGCAATGCGTTTCCTCTTTATAATAAGAATCCGTTTGCCACGGAGGGGCTGGAAATGCTTGCAAGTAAATATGTACGGGGCGGCAAACGCCGCCCGGAAAAGATCAGCCGAACAGACCACTCAGCAGGGGGATCAGAGTGATGCCAATCAGGGCAACACCGCCGCCAGCCATGAGCTGCTTCATTCCCTGACTCTTTGCTTATGTGTGATAAAGAAGCAATAGAAGTGCAAAAAATTTTGCCGTTCCTATCCGACACTTGGCCATTGTGTCGGATAGGTCGGGCGGTTATTCGGGCAAGTCAATCTTGCCGACAAAGCTGTAATAAATCTCAATGTCCTGCCTGCGGGTGCCGTTCTCGTCATAGCTGCACTCATGCACGACGATTTTCTCAATCATCTCCCGCAAGAGGGTGGGGGTCAATTCCTCAAAGGCAAGGTGCTTTCGGACGATACCCATAAACTTTTCCGCATTGACGGTGGCGGCCTGCGACTTGGAAAGTTCCTCCTGCAAAGCGGCGGCGCGGTCTTTCAGTTCCCGCTGTTCCTGCTCATAGTCTGCCGACAGTTCCATGAAACGCTCGTCGCTGATTTTGCCGTTCACATTGTCCTCATACAGCCGCTTGATTATGCGGCTCACTTCAGAAATGCGCTCCTGTGCCTGTTCAAGCTGCTTCGTGGCTGCGGCGGTCTTTCTCTTGCCGCCGATCTCGTTCTGCTGGATAAGCAGCTTCACAAAGCGGCTCTCATGCTTGGCGGCATACTCGGTCACTTGCCGGAGATTGGAGAGGACACCGGCGGTCAACAGGTCGGTGCGGATAAAGTGCGCCGTACAGTCGCGGGTGCGCTTCTTGTAGCTGCCGCAGATGTAACAGTCCTGCTTGCGGTTCTTGTTCTGATACCGCTGCTGGTACATCACATGGCCGCAGTCGGCGCAGAACAGCATACCGGAGAACAGCCCCACTTCATCATAGCGGTTCGGGCGTTTGCGCTGCTTGCGTAACTCCTGCACGCGCTCCCATGTTTCCGTGTCGATAATCGGCTCATGGTGGTTCGGGAAAATGGCCTGCTTCTCGATGGGGTTCTCTACGCTGTGCTTGGTCTTGTAAGAGGGCTTCTCCGTCTTGAAGTTTACCAGACAGCCGGTGTACTCCCGGTTTTCCAACAGGTGGACAACGGTATTTGTCGCCCATTTGCACTCATAGCCGGGGTGATAGCGGCGTGTGCTGCCAGTCCGCTGATATTCCAGCGTCCCCGGCGTGGGGATTTGCTGCTCCGTAAGCATACGGGCAATCTTGGTCGGGCCGTTCCCGGCAAGGCAAAGCTGGTATATCTGCTTGACTACCGGCGCGGTTTCCTCGTCAACGATATAGTTCTCGTCCTCGTCCATGAGGTAGCCATACACCGGCTTGCTGGTAACGGGCTTGCCGCTCATGCCTTTTGCTCGTTTTACTGCCTTGATTTTCTTGCTCGTATCTCTCACCAGCCATTCGTTGAACAGATTTCGCAGAGGGGTAAAATCGTTGTCCATGCCGCCGTTTGCGCTGTCCACATTGTCGTTGACAGCGATAAAACGCACTCCCTTTTGAGGGAACAGCATTTCCGTGTAAAATCCCACCTGCAAGTAGTTACGCCCTAACCGGCTCATGTCCTTGACGATGACCGTACCCACTTTCCCGGCTTCAATGTCTGCAAGCATGGCTTGAAAACCGGGCCTTTGAAAGTTCGCGCCGGAATAGCCGTCGTCGGTGTACCAGCGCAGGTTGGTAAAGCCATTCTGTTTTGCAAAGGTTTCGAGTATCCGTTTTTGGTTCGATATGGAATTACTCTCGCCTTGCAATTCGTCCTCATGGGACAATCTCGGATAAAGGGCGGTAATGAGGTTTTGGGTGGCTTGTCTTAACATAAAATCCTCCGTTTCCGACAGCCAGCCCCACTATTCCGTGGTTTCATTGTACCACGGAACGGCGGGGGCTGTACAGCGGCAAAAGCGTTAAATTTGCTTCTTTACAGCTTTTCAATTTTCCGATTTTTATGGTATGGGTTGTCGTCCCATATTTGCAGTAGAAAAGTTCATAACTCCGTGGTATACTCTGATTTAACAAAAAAATCAGAAGTTAAAGGAGAAAACATGAAGTATACAATAGATGAATTAACCGCGGCCAAAAGGCAAATTGATTCAACTCTGCACAAGCTAAGAGAAACAGTAAAAACATTTGAATCAAAGGATAATTCCGAGCGTTATAAATCACAAATCACATTGGCAAAGAGAAGAATAAAAGCCTTTGAAATTGCAAATTATTTTATAGAGAATGAGATTAAGAATTGCTAAAGCACTTCCGATTTTCGTTCCAGCGGTCATGCTCCCTGGCATGGCCGCTTTTCCATGCCCCGGTTCACGCCGGATAAGTCGGCTCCTGTGTAGCAGCGGCTTCCGCTTCCAGTACCCGCGCCATTTTGTCGGCGGCTGTGGTTGTGGTGTCTTTCTTGAAATAGCCGGACACGACAAGGACGGAATTGCCCATGCGGATTTCCGTCACACAGTCAGGGCGGCGGGTGGTGCGGGTGTCGTGCTGCTTGTTATCTGCCATAGGCAATACTCCTTTCAGTCGGTAATCAGTTTCTTCATGCTCTCCATTTTCCGCTTGGCGGTTTCCTGCCGGAAGTTGTCGCCGGTAAAGCGTACCGGGACGCACATGGAAAGCAGGCGGTCATAAATCCGGGAATGGGCGGTGTCCTCCGGGTTGTGCAGGTCGTCCAGCGTAAGGTTGGTCGTGACGATCAGCGGCTTGCCGCTGCGGTAACGGCTGTCAATCACATTGAACACCTGTTCCAGCCCGTATTCCGTCCCGCGTTCCATGCCGAAGTCGTCAAGGATCAGCAGCGGATAACGACAAAGGCGGGAAATGTACTCGTTGCGCCCCTCAAAGCTGGCGGCAAGGTCATTGAGGATAAGAGCAAAGTTCGTCATGCGGACGGGGATTTCTTTCTCCATGAGGGCGTTTGCGATACAGCCTGCAAGGTAGCTTTTGCCGGTGCCTACGCCGCCCCAGAACAGGCAGCCGATATTGTCTGTCCGCATATCTTCCCAATGCTCCACATACCGGCGGGCAAGCCCGGTCTGCGGGTTCCTGCCGTTGTCGTTCTCGAAAGTCCAGTCCCGCATGGTGGGGTCGGTAAAGCCCCGGCGTTTCAGTTCTTCCACGGTGTCAAGGTGTCTGCGCCGCTTTTCGGCGGCTTCCCGTTCCTCGCGGGCGGTTCTCTGGCAGTCGCACTCTGCCGGGTGGCGGTCGCGCCCGAAGATAGCGGCCTTATCCGGCGCAAAATAGGCTTCTTTCGGCTTGCGGCACTTGCCGCAGTACAGTAAACCGTCCTCGCCGGTGTAGTCCTCCGGCTCCGGGATGGTGGTCGTCATATTCTCCAAAACCGCGTTGATTTCATTCTTCATAAACTCTCGCCCTCCTTGCATGAGTAGTCTGGTATGCCCTTTTTAGGGGCTTCCTTTTTGTCGTTCCCCGCCCATATCCGCAGGGCGGCGGCATAGTTCTGGTAGCTTTTCCCGTTGGCGGCAAGGTAGCGGCTCATTTCCTCGATGAACCGTTCCAGCCTGTCAGGGTACTCTGCCTGCAACTCGTCGTATTCGGTCTGTGACAGAAAAATATTCTGGTATCTGCCAAAAGCTGCGGGCGGCTCCCCACTCGCTCCCATTGTTTGGTTCTCTGTAAGGTTGTTTATAGTAGTTTGGTTAGGGGACGGTTTTCCGACCATCATAAGGTCGGTTTTCTGACCATCAGTAGGACGGTTTTCCGGCTCTATGAGGGGCGGACTTCCGGCCATCAGTTGGTCTGAAAACTGTACCTGTGGCACTGGCGGTACTTTGACATAAAGCCGGTTCGGTGCGGAGAAGCCGCCCCGTTCCCGTTCCAACAGCCCCGCCGTGTCCAGTTCATTAAGCGCCCCCTTGATGGTGGTGCTGCCTTTATCCAGTATTTCTGCTATCTCCGCGATGGGATAGATAATATAAATCCTGCCCTCGTCGTCCAGCCACTTGTTTTTCTGGGAGAGGGTGGAACGGTCTAACAGCAGCGAATACAGCAGCTTGGCGGTCTGTGAAATCTCCATTTTCAGCAGGAAACGGGGATACGGCAGATAGGCGGGCAGCCGCGTGTCTGCCCTGATATAATCAGCGATAGGATCACCTCCCTGTGTTCGGGTTGATTTTGGCGTATTGTCACGCATTAAAACGCCGTTTCCGGGGGAAAAGGATAAATGTATCGCGTACCCTTTGACACCCACGAAAAAAGCCTTGATTTATGCGGGTTTGAAAGGCTCTAAAGCGTGACATTTATGCCTTTGTTTCCGTTTTCGCTCGGCGGCTTTGATTTTCTTCATGCGTCCGGCGCAGTCGGGGCAGTATTTTCCCCGGTTGGATTTGGGGACAAAGGCCGCGCCGCAGACGGCGCACCGTTTCCGGCTCCCCCGGTACAAGAGGGCTGCGGCCAGCTCCCCGTCAAGGGGCAGGACAGCCACACGGAACCAGTGGCACATGAGGGAAAAGGAAATGCTCTGGACGCACACGCAAGGCTCCCCGTCGTCCAATAGCAGGCAGTTCCCCTCATCGTAGTTACAGCACTCATGTACCAGCCGCCGCGCCCGCCGGTGCTGGCGGTAGTCCATGTGGGGCAGGTTATCGCTCATGGCTCTGCTCCTTTCTGCGGTGCGGCTCGTCCCGGCGCAAAATCTGGTCGATGTTCCGCTTGACGGTCTGCAACTCCTTGAACCGCTGTTTCTGTTCGTGATAGGTGTTATACAGGCCGTCTTTCTCGGAGATAAGCTGCTCGATCTCGGCCTGCAACGCTTTCCGGGCGGGCAGCTTGGTAATGCCATGCGCCTTGAAATACCGGGCTGCTGCGTCGGCTATGATAAAATCGCTCTCATGGGCCTGCCGGTATGCGGCGCGGGCTTTCTCGGATTTCTGTGCCCGCAGCCCGTCGCGGGCGGCCTTGGTCTGGGCGTAGGCCAACACCTGCCGCTGCAACTTCTTTTTCCCTTGCAGCTTCGTTTCCAGTGCTTTCAGTTCGCCGCTGGTCTGGCGCATTTCCTGATAGGCAGTATCAACGGCGGCTTCTAACTGCTCCGGGGAAGTAAAGCCGTATTCCTGATACACATTCAGCGTCGCGGCCATCTGTTTGAGGTTGTGCATGGTCGCCCAGCGTTCATAGCCCCGGCCTTTGCCCTCGGCTTTCTTCTGCTCAATGTCCACAAGCCGCTGCACATTCGGGGCGGTTCGGGCGGCTCTGTCTGCCCGCAGTTGGTCTTTGATAGAGGGCGGCGTACTGGATATAGCTGCGGCCTTTTCTGCGGTTCTGGCGGCGTTCTGTTCCAAAACGGCAAGGACAGCGGCGCGTTCAAAATCGTCGCCCAGCTTGCGGGCGGTAATGGGCTTTGTCCTGTCTGGCGTGAGGTAACTAAGCCGCCCCCGGCTCTCCTTGACGGCCACGCCCTCCCGCAGCAGCAGAGAGGAAAAGTCCTCGAATGAGGCCGCCGCAGACAGCGCGGCGCGTATGGTCTGCCGCAGCTTCTCCTTGTTCGTTTCAAACTTGGTCTGCCGGGGCGTGATACCGCCTGCAATCATGGGGGCGTTCTGCTTGTCCAGCGCGGCCTGTCCCTTTTTCTGCGCCCAATACTCCCGGTCTGTGACGCGGTTCTTGCTGCCGTTCAAGAGGTCGATTTGATAAAGCCCCTCCCGGTGGCACATCTCCATGACTTCGGATTTGAAGTAGCGCAGGGCTGCGTCGGTGCAGCGGTGCTTGCAGCCGACTTTCGTATCGGCCGGCCTGTCCATGTAGGGCAGGAACGGCACTTCCTCAATCCGCAGGCTGTTTATGACGATATGCACATGAATGTTGCCGCTGTGGTTATGCCCGTCCGGGTGGGTGCAGACAAGGGCCTGGTGGCCGGGAAAATGCTCTTTACAGAATTGTTCCCCCAACGCCTGCGCCCGGTCTACGGTCAGGCCGTTGTCCGGCCCGTCCCGCGGGTCAAAGCTGATGATGTAGTGGTGGCTTTTCACATCTTCCCGCCGCTGGTTTTTCTGATAGCGGAGATTGGCCCGCATACACGCAACGGCAAAATCCTCCCCGTCGCAGTTCAGCGTGGACAGCCGGTAGTCCTCGCGGGGGATAAGCCTGCCGGTTTCATCAAGGACGGGCTTCATGGTAAACTCGTCATGCTCAAACAGCAGATACTGTTCGGCGGCTCCGTAGTCGGCGTTTTTAGAGTTGATATGCTTGAGTGTTGCCAACCGCGTCACCTACTTTCTGTAAGACTTCATACTTGAGGGCGGCAAGGTCGGCTATGGCGGCGCGTACCTCGCCGGACAGCGCGTTGTAGGGTGCGCCGTACTCGTTCAGACACCGGGCTATCTGGTTAAGGTTGCCGCCGATTTTGCCGTACTCGGCTGTGAGTTTCCCGACAGCGGAAAGCAGCTCGTCATTGACCGCTGATACATGGATAACGGGGCGTATGGCGGTGCGCCGTATCGCCTGCCGGAGAAATTCGGACTGGCTGATACCATAGGGCGCAAGCCGCGCTGTGAAGTCGGCGTATTCATCTTCGGACAGCCGGGTTTTCACAACGCGGCTGCGGTGGGGTGTGTTGTATCGCTTCGGCATAGGCTGAAAACCTCCTCTCACTATTCCTATTGCTGAATTTTTTCGGATTTTGGGCGGAGAATTTTTCCCCTCACTCCTCCTATTGGGCAACTTTTTTCTACTTTGGGCGGAGAAATCTCTCTACCCCTTTCATTGCTGAACTTTTCGGGAAATAACAAAAATTTTTTTGCGTTTGGGGTAAAAAACTCTCTACTTCTCCCATTGGGCAACTTTTTGGAAAATAACAAAAACTGTTTTCAGTTTTTTCGCCCGCAAGGGCGCAAAGCAGGGTTTGGGGAAGGCACTCCCCAACAAGTTTCCCGCGAGGGGCAAAACCGCAGAATTGCGGATTTTGGCACCGTGGTAGAAACTTGCTCTCCGTGACTGCAAACTTTCTCTCACTTCCGTCCGCCACTTTTTTGGAAAACTGCAACCACAAAAGTTTGTTTCTCTTTTTCTGCTACTACTAATCCTGTAAAGGGCATTCCTGCCCGCTTTCGCTAAAATGACACCGGACGCAGTGGTTTCTACCCGGTGTTGGAGAAATCCTTTCTCTTTGCCCTCTACTACGGGTAAATGCTCCAAATGCCAAACACCAGGGCAGAAAAATTCCCTCCTCGCTTACTACTACAACCGGCAGGGGGCAAAATGGCCGGGAGCGGAGCCGGACAACAAAAAAAGCAGTAAATCTTTTTCAAGACTTACTGCTTTCGCTGGCCGCGTCGGTGGCGGCTGGTATTCAGTTTTTATGACTTGTCCGGTGGTTCGTCAAGCCGGAACTTGAATTGACAGTCAATTAACCGCTGCTTTACATAGTCCTCCACCTCGGCGTTGACCTGCCCGTTCACTTTTGAGAAATAGCGGATATATCCGGCGTAGTGGAGCAGGACAGCGTTCACGGCTTCTGGGTCGCCCTCACGGGCTTTGAGGATTGTTTCATAGGGGAGAAGTCTACTCATACCGGCTCACCCCCATTTCTTCGCGTAGCCGCTGCAAGGCAAGCTGGATATGCCGCCCCGCTGTGCTGCGTGACCGGCCAATACACGCGCCGATCACGCGCTGCGGCTGGCGCAGAAAGTAATAGCGCAGGATTTCTTCCCGCGTCTGCTCCGGCAAAACAGAGATCGCGTCGGCAAGGGCGGCGTTGCAGAGCAGGACGGTCTGACCGCAGACGGTAAATGGGTATTCCTCGTCCGGCTCCGACGCGGCAAACTGGACAAACTTCTCGTTCATCAGATAGTCAAGGGAAACTTGCCGTTCCCATTGCCGTTTAAGCTTCAAAATCTTGTCCAAGGCGGCACAGCGGATAACAGTCTTGCAAAAGGCGTTGTACCTGCGCTGGATATATTCTTGATAGGCTATCTGGTCGGTCATGGAAATTCCCCTTTCTGAATAATAGTGCGGGGCGGTGGCACTTCTTGCTGTCGCCCCTTGATTGCCTACCAGCAAAGGCGGGCGGGGCTGTCAACGGCTGCGCATATGCGCCGTTCATCTTGACCGTTGACTGGCTCGGCTGGGTTTGCTATTTACCCGACAAACTTGAATTTATTTTAAGCTATCACGTTTTACCTTCTTAAGCCTTACTATCATTACCATAGGAATTTCTTTGTTGGTTTTAAAACATTCTTCATAAAATCCATCAATGACAAATCCAGCTCTAAAACAAAGGTTAAAAATATCTTGTATGGAACGATGATAATAAATCTGCTCTTTCGGTTGCCCTTCAATCGCTATATCATAGTAACTGTGCGGTGTCATATATTTTTCAGTCAACGTGACAAAACAAGGGTGTTGCGTTGCAAAGACAAAAATTCCGCTTTCCTGCAACAGTTCATAAACAGCCATAAGAAGTGGTTCAATATCCGTAATATCCATAATTGCCATATTAGAAACTGCTTTCGTAAAGGCTCGATTTCTTTTTAATTCTAATATACTTTTTCTATCGGTCGCATCCGCCACACAAAATTCAATTTGTTTTGCATATTGTGATTGCCGTCTTTTAGCCAATTCTATCATTTTTTTGCTGTAATCAAAAGCGACAACCGAAGCGCCTCTTTGTGCAAGATACGAAGAATAATTTCCATTGCCACACGCAATATCCAAAATGTAATCCGCAGGATTAGGAGATAGAAGTTCCGTTACTTTGGGACGCACTACCTCTCTGTGAAATTCATTAGATTCGTCACCCATTGCATTATCCCAAAATTGTGCGTTCTCCTCCCAGATTTTTTTACTTTCCTCTGTTCCCATGTTCTCTCCCACTCCCCAAATTTGCTTTTTTGCTTCCATTAAATCTTCCTTACTATATTCCATTGTTACCCTCCATAACTTCTGATTGTTGCCGTCTTGACTATTATGTATCTTTTCTTTCCAAAATGGTATAGGCTTTTATTTTTATAATGCTGCAAAACTTTTCTTCTGTAAGGTATTCAAAGGATATTTCCCTTTGCCGCCGCTATTGGAAAGCCAAAAGCAGCGGCTTTTTTTACTCGGTATTACCGAAAAGTATAGAAAGCAGGATATGTCATCATTTGTCATTTCTTCTCAATGTAATAACTGCATGGCATATCAAGCCAAATACAAGAGAAAAACAGCCACCGCCAAATAGTGATGCTCCCCACCCTGCACCTGACATTGTCATAAAACCGCCAACAAAGAAAATACCAATGCCAAGAAATATACCAACACCATAAAAAAGTCCAATTGCCATATCGTACTTATTAAATTGTCGTTTCTCCTTTTTTTCATATGTTTCCATCTTTGTTATTACCTCCTTCGCAAAATCGTCCATGTTGACTCCAAAAAGAAAGCAAATTTTTTTCAACATATTTAAATCGGGTTCATTAACATCTCTCTCCCAATTCGATAGTGCCTGCCGGGTAACATTCAATTCCCCGGCTAGTTCTTCCTGTGTCATTCCCAATTGTGTTCGCAGATGACGTATTTGCTTTCCTGTTGTAATATTCGTCTGTTCCTGGTTCAAAATAGTTTCTCCTCTCTGATACTGATTTTATCAATGATATTTCGCAATAGCCAGCAATGAACGCTTGCATTGCGCAAGACGTTACATTATCTTCTGAAACATATGCCGGATCTTGTCTAAACGGCTGTTCGGGCGGCGTGGCTGAAATACAGGCTCGCCGGAAGTTTCCTGATACCCTTTTAATTCTGTAATGCAGACACTTCTTCCATTTGTATAAAAATTCAGATCATTCCTATATTCACCGATACAACGGGCAGGGATTTCACCCTTAAAAATAACTTCATCTTTTTCAAGTCTGGTTGATTCAATGATTGCGCAATACTTTGGTGCATCATTATAAGCCCGTGAAAGATATTCCTGCGGTGCAAAAAGGGTAAAGGAAAGGTATGGTTCCAACAGTTGTGTCCCTGCTTTTTTCAATGCCTGCTCCAACACGACAGGCGCAAGAAAACGAAAATCAGCGGGGGTGCTGACCGGGCTGTAATAAACTCCATAATCAAAACAAATTTGGCAGTCTGTCACTCCCCAGCCATATAAGCCCTGCTCCATTCCATAACGCACACCCTCCATGACGGCATTTTGAAAACTTTGGTTTAAATAGCCGAGAGATACCTCGCTTTTATATTGTGTTCCGCTTCCAACAGGAAGCGGTGTTACAGTCAAACCAATAGATGCCCAAAACGGATTCGGCGGCACTTCAATATGAATCGTGCAGCTCGCTTTTTTTTGCGGTCTTTCCAGATAAATAACCGAAGGCTCTTTCATAGCCACGCCCACATGATATTTTTCTTCTAATAGCGAACAAATAACTTCTAACTGTACTTTTCCCAAAAAAGATAACATAATCTCATGGGTAACAGTATCAATGTCAAAATGCAAAAGAGGGTCTGTATCAGCAATCTCTGCGAGGGCATTTAACAGGGCTTCCCTTTGCTCCGGCTTTTGCGGCTCTACCGTTGTCCGAAGTAATGGCATGGGATTATCAATCCGTGTTTTGTGAGGCAGGAGTTTTTCATTTCCCAGAATGTCGTTCAGTTTCAAAGTATCATCAGCTAAAATAACAATTTCTCCCGGACAGGCATGGTCAGCCGGGACGATTTCACCATTTGACGGAATACACATTTCTGTAATCTTTATTTTTTCCTTTTTTGACAGCAGCAGGGTATCCCGTAAATGGAGCGTCCCATGATACAGGCGTAAATAAGAAAGCCGTTTTTTCCGCTCTGTATACTCAACCTTAAAAACATATCCACATAATTCAGACTGAATATCGTCCGTTTCTGTAATGAAAGTTTCTATAATCGCTTCAATCAGTTTTTCTGTTCCTAAATTGTCTTTTGCACTCCCATGATAAACAGGAAACAAAGAGCAGCATCTGGTTCTTTTGCACTTTTCATATTGTAATTCCTGTATATCCAAAGAATCCTCTGCAACATATCGTTCTAATAGTTCATCGCTTCCGGAAATAATCATATCCCATTTGTCTAAATCAGAAATATCGGTCATGGTTATCTTTGGCGACAGGGAAACCTCCTGCATGACAATCATATCACTGGTAAGTTTATCTTTAATGCTTTGGTAAACACACTGCAGGTCGATCCCATTTTGGTCTATCTTATTTATAAAGATAATTGTCGGAATGTCCATTTTCTGAAGCGCATGGAATAATATACGGGTTTGTGCCTGTACGCCGTCTTTTGCTGAAATGACTAAAACAGCTCCGTCAAGGACAGATAAAGAGCGGTATGCTTCGGTTAAAAAATCCATATGACCGGGAGTGTCCACGATATTGATTTTATAATCATTCCAATAAAAAGAAGTAACCGCTGTCTGAATGGTAATTCCCCGTTGCCGTTCCAAAATCATAGTGTCTGTTCTTGTGGTCCCTTTATCCACGTTTCCCTGTTCCGCAATCGCTCCACTGGTGTATAGCAGACTTTCTGTCAATGTAGTTTTTCCTGCGTCTACATGGGCCAGAATGCCGATATTGATTATTTTCATGTGATTGTCCTCCCTTTACAGCCCCAAAGGGCATAAAA
>OHPV01001098.1_pt1 | contig 12961 bp, 9 predicted proteins | sample 1577781 | NCBI WGS metagenome assembly OHPV01 (sample SAMEA3879518, study PRJEB24766) | human gut metagenome | biome: human-associated habitat; feature: feces | place: USA | collected 1985/1987 | reverse complement strand
CTGGGGCAGCATGGCGATCGTGCTGGTGCCGGCCTGCAGCTGAGCCAGAGCCTCGGTTGCTTCGCTGTAGAAGTCAAGGGTCACATCATTATCCGGGTCAACACCGTTTTCAGTCAGGATGTAGCGCAGAACATATTCCGGGGTGGTACCCTTGCCGGTTGTCACGATGGTCTTGCCCTTCAGGTCCTCCACGCTGTTCACAGTCTCGCCGTTTTCCACAACGTACAGCACGCCTAGGGTGTTGATGCAGGCAACCTCAATGGCGCCGTTGGTTTTCTGGTACAGGGTTGCGGCCAGGTTAGCGGGCACAGCGGCTGCGTCCAGCTCGCCCTTTACCAGCTGCGGCACGATTTCATCGGCCTTGCCGTACATTTCAAAGTCATAATCAGCGGCATCTTCGCCTGCCATCAGGTTCACAAGGCCCATGGTGGTGGGGCCTTTCAGGCCGGCAACGCGCAGGGCACCGTCAGCAGTTTCAGCGCTGGCAGTCTCTTCTGCCGGGGCTTCGGTAACAGCTGGGGCCGGGGTGGCGGTTGCTTCAGCGGCAGCTTCGCTGGTAGCCGTTGCACCGCAGGCGGCCAGCGAACGCTGGACGACGCGCAGGTCATCCAGGAACTCGTCCGGGGTCTTGGGCAGGGTGGTGATGCCGGCAGCCTCAAAAACCTTCTTGTTGTAGATGATGCCCTGTGCATTGCCGGTGGAGGGGATGCCGTACACGCTGCCGTTATAAGCGCGGTTGGAAGCGAAGTTGTAATCGTTCTCAATGTCGCTCAGTGCGCACAGAGGCTCAAAGTAGTCGCCCAACTCGGTCAGGGGGATGTTGGTGGGGATCATGCACAGATCACCCCAGTCGTTGGAAGTCAGACGGGTGGTCATGTCGTTGGCATAGTCGGTGATGCCCTCGTACTTGATGGTGATGTTGGGATACAGCTTCTGGAATGCGGCAACGTAGCCGTCAAAGGTGCCGTCATCGATGAGGTCGGTACGGTGGCTGATGATCTTCAGGTCAGCCTTCAGGTCGGTGTTGTCGGTGCCCACGGTCAGCTCATTGTAAGCCTTTGCACCGTCTGCGCTGGCAGCGGAACCAGCGGTGCTGCCGGTGGAGCCGGCGGTAGAAGTGCTGCTGCCGCCGCAGGCGGCAAGAGCAGAGGCTGCGGCCAACACACCAGTGACCTTCAGGAAATTGCGGCGATTGATCTTACGCATAGGGATATCCTCCTTCTTTTTGTGGAACCCTTTTCCGTTTTGCGAAAGCTAAATTTAGCTTTGATTGGCTAACTGTTATCCTTCGCTTTCTGTGGTTTAAGTATATTCCTTTTGAGATTCACTGTCAATATTACCAAAAAGATTCGGTGTTTTGGTGGCAATTCGGCAATTTTCTTGTGAAAACTGACCTGTAAATCCGGGATACATCACGGATTTTGAACTTAAAATAATAATTTAATTAACTTTTTACAATAAAATTAACTTAAAGATCGCTTAGCCTAAGGCTGATTTTGCACTTTTTAACTGGCTTTTCATTGACGAAACGACTAAAAACTGCTATGCTAACCATAAAGTTAACCGGAACGTTATTTACCTCATTCTAAAATGAAAGAAGAAAGCTGGTCAGGAACATGGCAAAAGCAGTACGCATGGCCGATATCGCGCAGCGGCTGGGCATCAGCACCGTGTCCGTCTCCAAGGGTCTGGCAGGCAAAGAAGGCGTCAGCGCCGAGATGCGGGCAAAGATCCTTGCCGTTGCCGAGGAGATGGGCTATCAGCCCCCTGCCCGGGCGCATACACAGCCCGGCGGCGAGAGCATCGGTATTCTGGTGGCAGATCGTTTTTTCAACGAGAACGCCTTTTATTCCAATCTGTACCGGGCGGTGCTTAAATGCGCCGCCGAGCAGGACATCTCGGTGCTGATGGAGATCGTTCTGCCGCAGGCAGAAAAAAGCTGCAATATGCCCTCCTTCCTTGTAAACCGCAAGGTGGACGGCCTCATCTTTATGGGCGAGATCAGCCGCCGCTACCTTGCCACAGCGGTGCAGACGGGCGTGCCCTTTATGCTGCTGGATTTTTACGATGATGCCATTGCCGCCGACTGCGTGCTCAGCGATAACACCAGCGGCAGCTATATGATGACCGAGCATCTCATCTCCACCGGGCGGCGGAACATCGGTTTTGTGGGCAGTGTGCTGTCCACCAGCTCCATCATGGACCGCTATCTGGGTTATGTCAAAGCCCTGCTCCGCGCCGGGCTGCCCATCCGGGATGACTGGCGGCTGGAGGACCGGGACGACCGAGGGCTCTTTATTCCGTTCACCCTGCCTCACGAGATGCCGGAGGCCTTTGTCTGCAACTGCGACGAGGTGGCCTACAATCTGGTGGAGACCCTCAAGCGCAACGGCTACCGTGTGCCGCAGGATGTGGCAGTGACCGGCTACGACGACTACCGCTATTCCACCATTTGCAGCCCCCAGCTGACCAGCTACCGGGTGGACTTGGACGGCATGGCAAAAACGGTGGTGGCGCAGCTGCGCCGCAAAATGGCGCATAAGCCTGCCGTTGCCCCCACCGTCATCGTGCCCGGCGGCTTTGTAAGAAGAGAATCTACCTGATAAAAAAGGGGTTGCTGCACAAACCTTCGTGCAGCAACCCTTTTACTATGGTACTATTTTGAATGGCCGCCGCTTTGCTCTGGCCATCTTCAGTGGAAAATATAGTTTGTATTTTGGGATACCGGAGCGTCTGCGGACGCTCCGGTATCCCGTTTTCACTTTTAGAGGATCGTTTTCAAAAAGGCAGTCAGAACCTTTGCCGCCTGCCGGTGGCTTTCTGCGCCGGGGTGCTGCCGGGCACCTACCGTTTCCGGTGTGGTGTTGGGCAGCTCCAGCAGATAAACAGAGTTGTCTCCGGTAATGGCTTTGTACTGCTCCGCGCCCTGTCGCAGCACCGGCAGCAGCTCACTGCCCAGCATCCCGATGCACCACACCAGCTTTGCCCCGGGGTTCTTTGCCCGGAGCAGGGTCAGAAAATGCTGCACACCGTTTGCCACCTTTTGGGCGTCCGCAGGATGGAAGTCTCCGTTGGAGAGCCGCCGCAGCTGGTGGGGCTTGCCGGTGGCAGGGTCTGTCCATGGCGGGTTATCGAATGCGCCGGTGTCGTTGGTGCCTAGATTGACGATGACGGCATCCGGCTGCCATGCGGCAAAATCGTTTTCCTGCTGTGCACCAAGGGCGGCGTTACGCTGTCCCATGGCTACGCCGCACACCCGGGTGTAGTAGGGCGGCAGGATGTGGCGCACGTCGTTGTCCCATCCAGACACGATGCCCCAGCCGCTTTGCGAGATGCAGCGGTATTCGGCACCCAGCGCATCGGCAGTCAGGCGACCGTAGTGGTTTTCTGCCGAGAAAAAGGCTCCCACCCAGTCCTCCTCCGGTTTGGCTCCGATGGCACCCTCTCCGCTGGTGATGCTGTCCCCCACAAATTCCAGCCGATAAACCGGCTCCGGCAGGGGCAGAAATTCGCCGTCTGCATATTCCAGCCCGGTGATCTGCAGCAGGTGCGCCGGGTCATCGTGCATGGCCTGCACATCCTTCAGCAGCCGGACGTGCTTCGCCTTGCCCGGCGTCATGCCCCGGAACAGGCACACCCGGCTTTTGCCGGGGTTCACGGCAAACCGTGCCACCCATGCGCCATTCAGTTCCACGCTGACCCACGGCTCTACCACTTCATAATCGGCGAAAAGATCCACCCACAGCTCACTGCCGGTAAATTCCAGTTCTATGCCGCTGGCTGTCCAGAACAGGGTCAGCGGGTCACGCCCGGTGTGCCGCCCCAGTGCCCGCACCTGCGGCAGTTGGGTCAGCGCTGCGGTTGTAAGTTGCTCCATTTTCCGTTCCCTCCCGTTGGTTTTGCCCGAAGCATAGCAGATTCCACCCAAAATCGCAAGCTAAATCTGTAAGCTAAATAAAACCTAAAATTTAGTTTAGCCTTTGCACCTCCCGGTGTAGGGGCTTTTTTCGGGTCAGGTTGACCAGTGCTTTGCCCCTCTCCTTGTGCCATACGCTGAAAATGAAGCAGCATATTGACCGAATTGCCAAAACTGCACTATACTTATTGTGCAATCTGACGTTGATTTTTGAAAAAAGACGAGGAAAATGTCATGGAGCACGAACACAACTTTTACGGGGTGAACTTTGCACCCTTTCCCCACAGAGGCGTGTTGAGCAGCGAGAACGCCCACCGCAGTATGGCAACTATGGTGGAAGCTACCGCCGCCAACTGGGTCATTCTGTCGCCCTCTGGAATACAATCTGACCCTTATAGTGAGGAAATCAACTGGAACACTAATGCCACCCCCACAGACGAGGAGCTATGCGGTGCCATCCGCTTTGCCAAGCAGTTGGGCTTGCAGGTGGCGTTGAAGCCTACCGTCAACTGCGCCAACGGCGTGTGGCGGGCGCGCATCAGCTTTTTTGACCACGATGTGCCCTGCGAGACCCAGTGGGGCAGATGGTTTGCCAGCTACACCGCCTTCCAGACCCACTACGCTGCTCTTGCCGAAGCCGAAGGCTGCGGGCTGTTCCTGACCGGGTGCGAAATGACCATGACCGAGCACCGGGAAGCAGAGTGGCGTGCTCTCATTGCCGCTGTGCGGCAGCAATATCACGGACCGGTGAGCTATAACTGCGATAAATACGGCGAGGACCATGTGAACTGGTGGGATGCGGTAGACTGCATCGCTTCCAGCGGCTACTACCCCCTGAAGGACTGGGAAAACCAGCTGGACCGCATCGAGGCAGTGAGCAAAAAATACAAAAAGCCCGTCCTCTTCAGCGAGGCAGGCTGCATGAACATCACCGGTTCTTCTGCCGTGCCCAACAACTGGGAGCTGAAGGGAACACGGAACGATCTGGAACAGGCCGATTGGTATAGTGCCATGTTTTCCGCCTGCGCCAAGCGTCCGTGGGTCATGGGCTTTGGCGTGTGGGACTGGCCTGCTGACTCCGGAACCGCCAGCGCCTATGCCGTGTCCGGACGTCCAGCAGCAAAAATTATCCATAGTGCATATCAGGGAGAAGTTTTAGAATGAACACGTCCAATTTTGCTCGCTTGAAAGAACTGCTTCGCCGTGCAGCAGCAGGGCAGGAACTGACCCTCGGTTTTCTGGGCGGTTCCATCACGCAGGGCAGCCTTTCCACCCAGCCCGGCAACGCCTATGCGTTCCGGGTGTACCAGTGGTTCGTGGATACCTTTCCGCAGTCGAAGTTCCACTACGTCAACGGCGGCATCGGCGGCACAGATTCTCTGTACGGCGTTGCCCGTGCCGTGACCGATGTGCTGATGTACCAGCCAGATTTCGTAGTGGTGGATTTCAGCGTCAACGATCTGGAAGTTCCCTTCCGGCAGGAGACTTACGAGGGTGTTGTCCGCAAGCTGCTTGCATGGCCCTCCCACCCGGCGGTGGTACTGTTGAATAACGTATACTACGATACCGGAGCCACCGCACAGGACGAGCACAACGCCGTGGGCGACCACTACGGCGTGCCACATGTCAGCATCCGGGACAGCATTTACAAGGATCTGCGTGCCGGTAAGTATGCCAGCCGCACCCTGCTCAGCCCTGATGGACTGCACCCAAACGATTACGGTCACGGTCTGGTGGCGGGGGAGATCATCAAGCTGCTGGAGGCGGTCAACGCCCACCGGGAAGAACCGGAGCAGGAGCCTGCCTTCCCGGCACCGCTCACCGCCAACGCCTACGAAAACGCCCGGCGGCTGACCATCCGGGAACTCTCCCCCAAGTTGGAGGGCTTCCGGGCAGACCCGGAGGAAAAGCTGGGGCATCTGGACCACTGGAAAAACGGCTGGGTGGGCCAGAAGCCCGGCGACAAAATCACCTTTGAAGTGGATGCCTCCTGCATTGCAGTGCAGTACCGCAAGACCATCCGCCGCCCGGCGCTGCGGGCGCAGCTGGTTCTGGACGGCGACGCCGCCTACCCTGTTCTGCTGGACGGTAACTTTGACGAGGACTGGGGCGACTGCCTGTATTTGCAGCCTATCCTGCACCACGGGGAACATAGAACACACACCGTGGAGTTGACGATTCTGCCGACCGACACGCCCGATGCGACTGAGTTTTATCTGATGGCACTGATCGTTACGGGGTGATGGTGGTGGTTATCACCGTGATAACCACCACTATTCATATGTATCGACCTAAAAGCCTCTCTGGATATAGTGTCTCACTTTTTCATCTAAAATGTATTGCAAATTCTTATAGAATATGGTATATACATTATACGAAACAATGTTTTGAATGAACGCACTGCCGTTCTATGATGTGTAAAGTGAGGTGCCTGCCATGACCGCCGTAATTTACGCCCGCTATTCCAGCGACAACCAGCGTGAAGAATCCATCGAAGGCCAGATTCGTGAGTGCACGGCCTATGCAGAGAAGAACGGCATCACAGTCATCAAGCACTATATTGACCGTGCACTCTCTGCCAAAACGGACAATCGTCCGGAGTTCCAGCAGATGGTCAAAGACAGCGGCAAGAAACTGTTTGACGTTGTTCTCGTCTGGAAATTTGACCGCTTTGCCCGGAATCGTTTTGATAGCGCAAACTATAAGATGATCCTGAAAAAGAACGGTGTCCATCTGATTTCCGTTATGGAACCCATTGCCGAGGGTTCGCAGGGCATTCTGGTGGAAACCCTTCTGGAAGGTATGGCGGAATACTATTCCGCAGAGCTGTCCGAAAAAGTGATTCGTGGTCAGACCGAGAATGCGCTGAAAGGGAAATGTACTGGCGGTACGGGAACCATCGGCTACAAAATCGACGATGACAAGTTTTATCATCTTGACCCGCTGACCTCGCCGCTGGTGCTGGAAGCCTTTCAGCGGTATGACAACGGCGATAAAATGGTGGAGATCGTAAACTTCCTCAACGACAAGGGGGTCCGCAATATGCTGGGCGGCAAAATGACCCACAGCAGCGTGAACACCATGTTGAAGAACCGTCGGTACATTGGTGAATTGTCTTTCCGGGATATCGTTGTGCCGGATGCAATTCCGGTTATTGTTCCGAAAGACCTGTTTGACCGGGTGCAGAAGCGTCTGGATAAGAACAAGCGTGCCCCTGCCTGTGGCAAGGCAGATGAGGAATATCTGTTGACCACCAAGCTGTTCTGCGGCAAGTGTGGTGCGCTGATGTTCGGCGAAAGCGGAACCAGTGCTACCGGGCGCACCTACTATTATTATAAATGCGCCAACGTCAAGCGGCGCAAGGGCTGCAATAAAAAGACCGTGCAGAAGGACTGGCTGGAAGATCTGGTCGTCCGGGAGACCATGAAGCTGATTCAAGACGATGCGGTGATCGACAAGATCGTTCAACTGGTCATGGATGTCCAGAATCAGGAGAACACCACGATCCCGCTGCTGGAAAAGCAACTGCGAGAGGTCAACAAAAAGCTGGACAACCTGATGAAGGCGATCGAGGACGGCTTGTACACTCGGACAACGAAAGAGCGTCTGGAAGCGCTGGAGAACCAGAAAGATGAGCTGACTGCAAAAATTGCAGATGAAAAATTGAAGAAGCCCAGCTTCAATGAGGATTTCATCCGATTCTGGCTGATGAAATTTAGAAAGTTCGATATTTCGCAGAAAAAGCAGAGAAAAGCGCTGATCGAAATTTTTGTAAATGCCATTTTTCTGTACGATGACCGGATGCTGATTACGTTCAATTACAAGGATGGCACCAAAACCGTCCGTTTTGAGGACACTTTGACCGCTGACTCAGCGGAGGAAAAAAGTTCGGATTTGTTCAGCTATGCTGGACCAAGAGGTCCAACGATTTCGCAACAGAAGTCGTTGGACCTTTTCTTTTTTTGTGCCTGCGGCAGACGGCTTTTTTGCGTGCGACAGGAGGAACGACGGCAGAAATAAAACACAAAAAATTTGTAGGATATGTAGAATATCGCGCTTGAAATTGTGCATTTCTCCCAACAAAGACCTTGAAAACGTGTCAATCTTGAGAAAAAATAACTGCCTTTGTTTACAAAATGGTTACAGGCTGGTATACTTTATGGCAGTGAAACGTGAAAAATGATGCCAGAAAAGGGAGGAGCGACCAGACCGTGAATACCGCAGCGCCAACGACCGCACATAAAAAACTGGTGGGCATTCTGCTCACCATCGTGTTTGCACTCACCTGTCTGCCCGCAGCACTGGCTGTGGACCTGAATGTGGATGCCGGGTTCTACTTCAAGCAGAGCCGGGGCGGCACCTGCACGCTGGCTTCGGCTGCCATGATGCTGCGCCGCCGCGCTTACTTTGACGGACGGACTGACTGGGTGGATGTGACTGAAAACAGTGTGCGCTCCACGGCCTGGTCCAATGGCCTGGCCCACAGCTTTACATACCGGGAGATGCAGGTGGCCTATGCGACCCTGCCCTCCAATAATCAGGAAAAGACCCAGCTGCTCATCCAGCTGCTGGCTCAGCACCCGGAAGGCATCGTCCTGTACGACCGCACGCAGCCCCATGCCGTGTTGCTGACCGATTATACGAACGGCGTGTTCTACTGTTCCGACCCGGCCGGGAACATCTCCTCCGGCCGCATCCCGCTCACCAGCTCCAGCGTGTCCATTGCACGGGCGTCCTGCTACTGGTATGTGAGCTCCGACCACAACGGCGCAGCCCTGCAGGCAGATGACCTGCGGTTGGAAGGCATGCGTTATCCGGTCAATGTGCGCACCGGCAGCGGCATGGCCCTTACCGGCACCGCCAACAGCACCTCCGGCAGCACGCTGGAAGGTGTGCAGGTGGCCATTCTGGACGAGAACGACAAGATCGTGCAGTCCGCACAGGCCCAGGTGGGCGGAACCAGCTTCTCCCTCAAGACGCTGGACGACCAGATCCACTTCGGTGAGCTGCCCACGGGCTGCTACACCTACATGGTCATCGTGACCGAGACCAGCGGCGAGACCCTTTGCTTCGCCAGCGACTTCACCGTTTCGGATGCTGCCACCAGCACCGCTACCTATTGGTCGGTGCAGGACCCCGACGGTACCAAACTTACCGACCAGACCATTACGGCCACGGCGGAAGAAACGATCCAGAGCACCCTCGGCTGGCTGTCCGGCCTGTTTGGCTGATCCCTTCTGCATGCATTTCACAGAGCCTGTCTCCTTCGGGAGATGGGCTCTTTTTTTATCCGGACAGGGAAGTTCCGGGGTAGTAATGGGCCAGGATGTCGGCAAAGTTCTGCCCCTGCTCGGCCAGTGCCTTGGCACCCCACTGGCTGAGCCCCACGCCATGGCCGTAGCCTTTTGTGGTAAAACAGAACGCACCGCTCTCATACCGGACCGTGAAGCAGGTGCTGCGCAGGCCCAGCGCCTGCCGCAGGACCGTACCGGTGATGCGCTGCCCGCAGACCGGCAGGGCAGCAACATAACCGGCGGCGGTGTACTCCGGGGTGCCGAACCACTGCTCCGGGGCGGCAAGGTCAGCGGTGAGGCCCAGGGCAGCCAGTTGCTGTGCTGTCTGCTGTGCCGAAAGGGTCAGGGCGTACTCGTAATGGTCGGCGGCAAGGTCGGTGCTGCTGTCCACCGAAACAAGGTAGGGCAGGGCGGTGCCCCAGACATTTTCGCTGGCCTCGGTGCGGCCGTTGGAGATGGCAAAGTAGCTGGCACAGGCAGGGGCACCGTCGCAGAGCAGTACGGTATGTTCCATCTCGTCCACCAGCGCGGACAGACGGGCATAGTTGGTCTCATAGGAAGTGCCCCAGTAGCTGCGCAGCACCGGGTCAGTCAGGCAACCCTGCCGTCGTGCCGGGTCGGCCGTCAGCCAGCCGATACTGTCCGGTGCGGCATGGTCGCGGCAGTACAGCGCGTAGCTGTGGGCGGCAACGGCCTGTGCCTTGAGGGCCTCGTCCGGCCAGCTTACCGGCATTTCGGCCGCTACCGCGCCGATGAGATATTCCCGGCGGGACAACTCCAGCACCTGCCCGGTGGAGGCATCCTGAATCAGGAACCGGTCCGCGTCACCGGCGTAGGCAGCGGAGATTTCCGGGGCGGAAGCAGTGCTCTCCGGTGACGAAAGCGGAAGGCGGACCGTGGAAACGGCAGGCCCCAGCACCGCGCGGGTGAGGTGGTAGGCGGCCAGAGGCAGGGCGCATCCAAGCACCAGGAGCAGGGTACACAGCAGCAGAAAAGCTTTTTTCATAACGGGATCTCCCTTGCAGCGTGAAAAAGATTCTGTCTCCAGTATAAAAAGACCTGCCTGCAAAACCCTGCGAAAAAACGTTGCCCGCAAAAATGAAAGTCGTTTGGCACGGGCCGGTGAGAAGTGAACACATTGCGCTTGAATTTACTGCACAAAAGCGATAATATAAGATTATGTCCATCAGTGAGGATGGCGGGAAAGTATGGAAAAGTAAAAAATAGGAACCGGAAGAAAGGAGAGATCCCCCGTGAATTTTGCACATGCAGAAGTGGCGACCCTGGACCCCACCACGATGCGGACCCTGTGCGAGGAGTACATTGCAAACAACTACATCGACCCGGAGACGAGTGAGCGTCTCGGTGTCAAGCGCGGCCTGCGCAACCCGGATGGCACCGGTGTGCTGGCAGGGCTGACCAATGTCTGTGACGTTGTGGGCTACAAAAAGGATCAGGAGGGGCATGTCATTCCCATTCCGGGCCGTCTGATCTACCGCGGTGTGGACATCAACGAGATCGTGAATGAGGCCTACCGCAACGACCGCTTTGTGTTTGAAGAGGTCATCTGGCTGCTGCTGTTCGGCAGCCTGCCCACCCAGGAGCAGCTGGACGATTTCTGTGAGCTGCTGGCAGAGCACCGCGCCCTGCCCGATGGTTTTATGGATACCATGAATGCTCCTTCGCCCAATATTATGAACAAGATGCAGCGGTGCGTGCTGGGCCTGTATTCCTACGACGAGCACGCCGAGGATCTGACGCTGGAGAATATCCTGAACCAGAGCATCAATCTGATCGCCAGTATGCCCACCATGATGGTGAACGCTTACCAGATGAAGCGCCGCTATTATGACAAGCAGAGCATGTTCTTCCACATGCCCAAGCCCGGCCAGAGCACGGCGGAGCACATCCTGAGTACCTACCGCCCGGACCAGAAGTTCACCCACGAGGAAGCCAAACTGCTGGATATGTGTCTGCTGGTCCACGCCGACCACGGCGGCGGCAACTGCTCCACCTTTACCGCCCGTGTGCTGTCCTCCTCGGGCACCGATACCTACTCGGCCATTGCAGCCGCCATTGGCGCGCTGAAGGGCCCCAAGCACGGCGGTGCCAACCTGATGGTGAACCGCCAGCTCCAGGACATCCTGAAGCATGTGGAAAACCCGGAGGATGACGATGAGGTGCGCGAGTATCTGCGCCGCATCCTGCGCAAGCAGGCCGGTGACGGCTCCGGTCTGATCTACGGCATGGGCCACGCAGTGTACACCATCAGCGACCCCCGTGAGGTGATCCTGAAGCAGCGTGCCCGCCACCTGGCCTACGAGAAAGGCTTTGAGGAAGAGTACAATATGCTGTGCAGCATCGAGCGGCTGGCCCCCGGCATCTTTGCCGAGGAAAAGGGCAGCACTAAGCCGGTGTGTGCCAACGTGGACCTGTTCAGCGGCCTGATCTACAATATGCTGGGCATCTCCGAGGACCTGTACACCCCCCTGTTTGCCATTGCCCGTGTGCCGGGCTGGTGCGCTCACCGGGTGGAAGAGGTTGTGTTCGCCAACCGCATCATCCGCCCGGCCTATAAGTATCTGGGCGTGCGCCAGAAATACAAGCCAATCGAGGAACGCTGATGAATGCACTGATTTTGCTTTCGATTCTCCTGTCCGCTGCGCTGGGCATCGCCCGCGGGGCAGATCTTGCCTTTGGTACCGATGCCGTGACCGGGCTGTGTACGGTCGGCTCGGTGTGGTGGCGCTATGCGGCATTGGGCGCGGTGGTGCTGGCCGCAGTGCTCATCGGTCGGCACTGCGCCGGAAAAGCCGAGACGGTCCGCAGCCGTCAGCCTCTGGCCGGAGTGCTGGCCTTTGCCGGAGCGGTGTGCTTTCTGGCGGCTGCCGGTGCGCAGCTGGCGGTGGGCCTGTCGGCAACGAGCAGCTTCGTGCGGTCCATTCTGGAGTGCATCTGCGCGGTGTGGCTCAGCACGCTGGGCCGCTGCTGGCTTACCCCTTCCGGCTGGAAAAAGCCTACGGGCGGGCTGTATCTGGCGGTGGCGGGCAGTGTGCTGTTCTACTGGAACGTGCTGATGCGCTTTATGGAGAACAGCTCCAGCTGGCACCGGGTGGCCCCCACCGCAGCGGTGTGGCAGGCGCTGGCAGCACTGTTGCTGCTGAGTAGCCTTGCCCGGGCGCTGTACCTGCCAAAGCCGGAAAACGGCCGCACCCTGTGCGCCGCCGGTCTGGCAGCACTCTGCCTGTGCCTGTGCTGGGAGCTGCCCCATGCAGCGGTCCTGGCGGTTGGAGCAGCGGCAGAACCGGCCCTGTTGCCGGAGCTGTTTGCCGCGCTGGCACTGTGCTGCGTGGGAGCGCTGGGCGGCGTGTGCGCCGCAGCCTGCGCACGGCGTCCGGAGTGACGAAAACACCGCCCGTTCTCTTGGTGTAATTGCCCAAAACGGGAGAGGGAAATTCGATAAAATCGTACAAAAGCAAAAAATGATGGATTTACCTTGTTAATTTTTTGGCAGAGACTTGAAAGTTTCTGCATTTTGGTCTAAAATAAAGATACCGTGATTTATCCATTTTAGGGTAAAAACAATTAGGAGGTACTATTAACATGGCTGTTAGAGTTGCTATCAATGGTTTCGGCCGCATTGGCCGTCTGGCTTTCCGTCAGATGTTTGACGCTGAGGGTTACGAGGTCGTCGCAATCAACGACCTGACCAGCCCCAAGATGCTGGCTCACCTGCTGAAGTACGATACTG
>OHPV01001096.1_pt1 | contig 12971 bp, 13 predicted proteins | sample 1577781 | NCBI WGS metagenome assembly OHPV01 (sample SAMEA3879518, study PRJEB24766) | human gut metagenome | biome: human-associated habitat; feature: feces | place: USA | collected 1985/1987 | reverse complement strand
AACTTTGTCCTTGGTAATCTCCATAATGATATCTTTTTATGTTTGTAACTAATTGTATTTCAACTACAAAGATACAAAAAATATCGGAGATTACCAACTTTTTTAGGCACTATTTCTTATCCCGAACTGAGGTATTCAATGATTTCATCTTTCCTATAAAGGAAGTGGAAGATAAGTATTATCTTTCGGAAAAAGTTGCAAAGTATGTTCTTAGTTCAGGTACAAAGTCATTCAAGACACCTGTAAAAACAGATTTGGATATAGCACGTCCTCTATTACAGTCGATGCATAAAATGCATAGGGCTGGCGTAGATAATTACGTAACTTATAACAAGTCTAAAGGTATAGACGGATTACGTAAGTTAACTCCAAGAGAATGCTTGAGGTTAATGGGATTTAAAGATGATTTTAAAATAGCAGTAAGTAATACTGCCGCATACATGGAGGCTGGTAATAGTATTGTTGTAGATGTCCTAATTGCCTTACTGAAGGAAATGGATATAACTAAATATGGTATTAACGATGGAAAATAAATATTCAAATATACAGAATACAAAAGCTAATATAGATGATTCTATAGATTGGCAGAACCTTCAGTTCTCTCATCCGGAGAGAACTGTTAGGTTGGCTACGTCATTCAGTGGGATAGGTGCAATTGAGCATTCTTTTCATCGTTTGGGTATTAAATATCAAATCCAATTTGCCGGAGATATCGATGCTAATTGTAAGAAAGCATATTTTGCTAATTATCCAATAGAAGACAATAACTGGCACGATGATGTGCATAGTTTGGATGCAAAGCCATATAAAGGAAAAGTTGATTTATTTGTAGGCGGTGCTCCATGTCAGGCATTTTCACTAAGAGGAAAACATGGCGGTTTTGAAGATACGCGAGGAACACTATTTCGCGAATTTGCTCGTGTTGTCATTGAATGCCAACCTAAGGTTTTCATCTTTGAAAATGTTAAGGGAATGCTGAGTCATGATAAGGGGCGTACATGGAAAGTTATAAAGGAAACTTTCGAGAAAGATTGTGGCTATGATGTTTACTTTCAGGTACTTAATGCAAAGGATTATGGCATACCACAAAGTCGCGAAAGGATTTATTGCATAGGATTCAAAAACGAAACAGAATTTAAATATCCAGCCCCTATAAAGCTTGATAAAACTGTGTATGACTTCCTGCAAAATAGGTTTGATAAAAAATATCTGCTTAAGCAGAAAGGAGTACATTTTATAACTCGTGCGATTAATTATCAAAAGAGCTATACGCAAGTTAATGGCGATATCATCCTTTGCCAAAAAAGAAATCAACAGTTTAACTGGCATGGAGATTTTGTGTATCATCCAAAATTAAAGGAAGATACAAGTACACCCGAGACAGATCCAAATCTGTTTAAGGTAGCAGATTTCGAAGAAGACTATTATTTGCAGAACAATCCTGCAAAATATGCTATTAAGCGTGCAGGTGACGAAGAAATGATGTTTAAGGCTTCAGACAAAGAAATAGACCCTTCTTACGGCCGTTTTCGAAAGCTCACGCCTAGGGAGTGCTTGAGACTAATGGGTTTTGATGATACGTTCAATATCGTAGTATCAGATACAGAAACTTATAAGCAGGCAGGAAACAGTATTGTGGTAAATGTATTGATGGCTTTATTAAGGAAAATAGATATAACTAAGTATGGAACAGAGATATAACAAAAAAATGAACGAATTGGGCTATGGACAATTCGTGTGCGACATCTTTCTGAATTGGGAGGATGTAAAAGATGAAATCCTCTTGCCTGATAGAAAAGAGGGTTCAGGTAATGGAACTGTTCATGTCTTTCTTGGCGCTGCCGATGAATGTCTGAAAAAAGAGTTCCCAGGTTACTACAAAGCAGTAACCGATGGAGAAGATCCGTCTGTTGGAGCAATAAAGATTACTCATTATTTTGCAAAAAGTAATGTTTTAAGTATGCTTGGTTACGTATGTGATTATTACAGAAAGAAAGACGCTTATTTCTTAGATACTGTTATAAACATCTTAACAGATATAGATAATGCTAAGCAAGAAGAGGGTATGCTATCAACGTCATCGTTGCTTAAATTATCAATTGGATCAAATAAACTGCGCCCATATTTTAAACAATTCGATAGTAAGGGAATTTTTCATCAAGTAATTAGACAGTTGCTATTGCCAAAATCTGCATATAAAATTGCATTATATAAGAATGCAAATAATGAATATGCCGCTTTTTGGTTAATTGGATTTGGAGATTTGGATGATTTTATGGCTGATGTAAATAGTGATAATATTGAAAAGCCATTGGATGAATTGAAGAAATGTGAAAAATCTCTCCAGCAAATCTTCTACGGTGCCCCTGGCACCGGCAAGAGTCACGCTATAAACGAGCTTACAGCGGGCAAGGATGTTATCAGAACAACATTCCATCCTGATACCGACTATTCCACTTTTGTAGGCGCATATAAGCCTACTACTAAGCCTGTACCGGTAATAACTGTTATTGGTACTGAAGCCGTTCCTGTAAGGGATAAAAACGGCAAGGAAATGATGGAAGACAAAATCGTCTACGAGTACGTGAGTCAGGCTTTCCTACAGGCATACGTTGCGGCATGGAGGAAGTATAGTGACGCACAAGAAGGTGAAGAGCCAACGGATGAATTTCTGGTTATTGAAGAGATTAACCGAGGCAACTGCGCCCAGATTTTCGGAGACCTCTTCCAGTTGCTCGATCGTGGCGATGAAGGATTCTCTGAATATCCTATCAAGGCTGATTCTGACATGAAGAAACTGCTCGAAAAAGAATTTGAAGGACTGGAAATCAAGAATAAGGAGGGTATTAACGCTCTGTTTAATGGTGGCAAGGACATTGTAGCCGAAGTGTTGGCTGGTGACGTCCTGCTGCTTCCTAACAACCTCTATATTTGGGCAACTATGAATACCAGCGACCAGTCTCTCTTCCCGATAGATTCTGCCTTCAAGCGCCGTTGGGACTGGAATTATGTGCCAATCAGTGATGCTGGTAAGAAATGGATGATTGAAGTGAACGGAGTCCAGTATGATTGGTGGAATTTCCTTGAGGCTATTAATGACAAAGTTTACCATGCAACCTATTCAGAAGACAAGAAGCTAGGCTATTTCTTCTGCAAGGCTAAAGATGGTGTAATAAGTGCCGATAAATTTGTCAGTAAGGTTATCTTCTATCTTTGGAATGATGTGTTCAAAGACTCTGAATTTGAGGGAGATACCTTTAAAGATGAGGATGGAGAAAAACTCTCATTTGACAAGTTCTACTCTGTAGAAAGTAATCCTATCAAAGTGGATGAGAAGAAAATCGTAAAATTCCTAAGTAATTTGGGTTTAACCCCGAAGACGGAGACTGATGAAGACAACAGTGAAGAGGGGGTTGAGACCGAGAGCGGTAAGAAACTTCCAAAAACTCCTAAGGTATTTACTGTTGAATTCCCTGACGGAACCGTCATAAACGAGAAGAACAGATTTGAAACCTATCTTAAGGTGCTTTCTAAAATAGGAATAGAACAGGTTGAAAAAATTGCGGAAGAAATGAAATATCAACGCCGTAATACGCCTCTGGTAACAAAAAGCCAACATGAGGAGATTTTGAATGACGCTGTCTATAGTTATGTTCAAGAGGGCGATTATTATATAGTCAAAGGCATAGATGCCATTACGATGTATAATATGGTAATGTTGTTGGATAACCGCTTAGACTTGCAGCTGAAAGTATGTTATGAATAAGACTTTTATCTGCAATAAACGATTTTAAAAAGTAGGAAAATGAGAATCCTGATAGAAGAATATCAATACAATGTATCTGATGTGCACGATGTATTATACGGCATCGATCCAATGGAGAACGTAGAGGGCAAGGTGTCCATCCATTATGTAGGGTATTATTATAATCCCCTATTAGGAGACTGCGTGTTTATTCTTCCTAAAGTATTGCTGCGTGATGTGGATGGCAAGGAACTTGCTTTTGGCAAGTACCAGCCATACGATATTATCAACCCTGAAGGTCAGGAAAAACTGACAAAAGAGGAGCGTGATTTCCTCTATGGCTTTGCTGTATGGATATATAGAGCCATCGTTGTATATAAGAACGACAAGAGCAACGACTCGACTATTGTTTATCAGAAGATGATTAATCAGGTGGGTGGTAGCAGTAAGCGAAAGAGCAATACATTCCTTGATATTCTTCTGTCGCTAATCCAGTTTAATAAGGACAATAAAAGTTTCTTCTTCTTCGTGCTGAAGAACCTCCATTCAGGCTTGAACAAGATAAACTGGACCCGCACTATCAGTACTACTTCTGCTATCATCCAGGGAGGGGATGCTATCTACTTAAACCCTGTCAACAAGAAACGCAAGATTAACTTCGATGAAGAACTGCTTGTCATCTTCTTCTCGATTCTCAATTATATTGGCGATACATACGGATTTCCTAAAGAAATTAACTGCAATTTTGACCTGATAAAGGGCAAACAGTTTGAGAAATACAGAAACGGATATGGCAAAGTACGCTTGAATCAGATAAAGTATAAGTATTTCTCAGACAAGGCGTTGCAGCTTTGGAAACTCTGCTATGCTTTCTTCGACAAGTCACATCATATATATGTAAATACCAGTCAGAAAGAGTATCTGCTTGTCAAGAGTTTTCATATCGTGTTTGAGGCGATTATTGATGCCTTGGTGGGCGATAATCCGCTGCCTGACGGAATGGACAAGAAACAGGAAGACGGTAAGATAGTGGACCACCTCTTTACGGCGAAGAGCTTGATTAATGACGAATCAAGCAATACTTATTATATCGGTGACAGTAAGTATTATAAGATGGGCAACGAACTCGGGAAGGAGTCCATTTATAAGCAATACACCTATGCGAGAAACGTGATACAGTGGAACCTGGATATCTTCAACAGCGGCAGAAAGCCTGAATCCGGCATTAAGCTTCGGGATGATGAAACAGAAGGATATAACATCATTCCTAACTTCTTCATTTCTGCTACTATGGACGAAAAGTTTCGCTATGCCATAGACGGTATTAAGGAAACTGACAGAAAGAACAACAGATACATTTCCAAGCAGTTTCAGAACAGATTGTTTGACCGTGATACGCTGCTTCTGTTCCATTATGATGTAAACTTCCTGTTTGTTCTCTCGCTCTATGCAAGAAATAATAAGGGAGAACAGCAGCAATGGAAGGAGAATATCAGGGCTAAATTCTGTTCAGAGATACGCAACTGGCTCCAGCAGGATTTCAGCTTCTATGCCATGCGTCCGCTTCCGTCTGTGAATGCAAAAGAATATGTAGAAACACATTTCAGGCAGGTTCTGGGTAAGGTGTATACCCCATTTGAGGAAGAAAATATCTTCTCTCTTGCTCTCGATAAAAAAGACGAAAAAAATAATGAAGCATTGCTTGCAGAGCTTAGGAAGAATTTTACTGTAAAGGAGTGCAGTCTAGGTACCGACCCGCATGAAGTCTTGCCTGATGAAGATCATGTTCCTGTTGTTTCTGCTGGCAGTGATGAGAAGAATATCCTGACTTGTTTGGTGCGTAAAACTGATGATGTCTTTAAGGCTTTTGCACAACATAAAGGCAAAACATATATCATGGAGAGGATACCATCAATCAACTTGATGGGTATCAAATACCTCTTACCAATGGTAGGTGGTAAAATAGATGGCTATTACGATGTTGAAAGAATCGGTTTTACTGATAAAAACGATAAGCCAGCTCTGCGCTTAAGAATAGGTGAATATCATAGCTTGGGAGATAAATGGGTGCAGATATATGGTATAAAAATGCAACCGGGTGAGTTGATTTCCTTGAACTATACGCTTAACATGTACACAAACTAAACTGTATATAATATGAATGAAGAAATCAAACACTCAAGAGCCCCCAAAAAACTCTTGAGAATTACCTTCCCTAACGGGAAAGTAATATGTTATAATAATGCGACATCAACCATGATCGCTGTATTGAATGAGATAGGGGTAAAGATGTTCCCATCCATCAAGCTGGAAATGTGCCATTTACCTCTTCTTTCAAAGGAAATATATCCGAAGTATCAAAAGGATATGAAGCCTATTTGTAAGGGATGGTATCTGAATGCACAATCTAATTCTGATACAAAGTTTCTTCAACTAAAGTCTATCAATGATCAACTTCATTTAGGCTTAAAAATAGAATTGGGGGCAGGCTTTGATACTGTGGAGGATCCAGGAAAGGAAAAGAGAACCAGGAGTAGAGATAAATTGTTGGTTCAAATGCCCGATGGAGAGTATATTGCCAACGATAGTGCTTTAGAAACGTTTCTGGAAGTTATATGGAACTTAGGCATTGAAGTCATTAGAAAAAAAGAATTATCCTGGTGTGGTAATCCTCTTATAACGAGTAAGAAAATGGTCTACAATCAGGTGCAAATAGACAGTGATAGATGGATTATTGTGCCTAATACCACCAAGGACAAAGTTAAGTTGCTACGTGTCATTGGAGCTATGCTTCATGTTAAGATGGAAATAAATGTGATATGATGGATTCCACTTCATTTATACAAGATAATACGGTACTTCGCCCACATCAGATAGAAGCAAAAGCTAAGATATTTGATGCGTGGAGTAAGTATGATTCTGTCATGCTTCAGATGCCGACAGGAACAGGTAAAACATATCTGTTCACATCACTTATCAATGATATCATCAATACTTACAAAATGGCTCATAAGGATATAAAAATCTTGATTGTAGCCCATAGAACAGAACTGCTTGATCAGATATCTGCCACTTTGAATAAGTTTGGTATAGCTCACGGTTTTATACAAGGAGCAAGAGAGCAGTATCTTTGGAAACGAGTTCAGGTAGGGAGTATTATGTCATTACTGACAGATAAGAATTATTATAATGTTTGCAGGCAGAAGTTTGACTATATTATCGTAGATGAGGCTCATCATTCGCTTGCTGATACTTATATCAGACTTTTTGGATTGTTCCCAAATGCAAAGAAATTGGGGGTGACAGCAACGCCTTGGCGATTGAATCACGAATCGTTCCTTTCATTATATCAATATCTGATAGTTTCGCCCCAGATTTCTTGGTTCATAAACAATAATCTTTTGTCCGACTTTGACTATGTTTCTATCAAACAGGATTCTGAAGTTCAAAGACTTGTTGATAATTCTGAGGTGGCTAGAACAGGCGATTACTCTAATGTAGACCTTGATAATACGTTCAACAACCAACGTATTAGGTCTAAACTATATGAATCTTATCTGCATTTTGCCAATGGACGAAAGGGTATTATCTATGCCATTAATAAACTTCATGCAGCTAAGATAGCAGAATTATATAGTAGTCATGGCGTAAAAGCTATGGCCATAGACTGCGACACTCCTAGAGATGTACGCCAGCAAATAATAAGCGCATTTAAGAACGGAGAAATATCTGTCTTGGTGAATGTTGATATATTTACGGAAGGATTTGATTGTCCTGATGTGAATTTTATTCAGTTGGCAAGACCAACGAAATCTCTGTCTCTTTATCTGCAACAGGTAGGAAGAGGGTTGCGAATTGTTGAGGGGAAGGAGAAAACAATTATCTTGGACAATGTAGGTCTGTATAATTATTTTGGGCTTCCTGATGCAAATAGAAAATGGCAATATCATTTTGTTGGTTATGAGGATGTAGAACATGAAAGTCATAGTTCCCAAGATAAAGATTCGTTTGGCATGTCAGACTATGAATTTGCTGAAAGCAAGTTTAATGAAGATGATGAGCAGATGGTTGTGGTCAGAGGAGCCACATCGTCTGTGGCAAGCGGTATTCAAGAGCGTCAAGAGCAAAAAAAAATGCCAGTCATACAAGAATTGCCGTTATGTGATTATTACCTCATCATAGGTCATAGAAAGCGGTTTAAGGTATATCCGTTTGTAAAAAAAAAGGGGAAAGCTACAGATAACGTTGGAAATTGTGTTTTCGAATATGATGAAGCAATAAGAAAAATCGAGCTTACAGAGGACACAAATCATAATTTGCAAGAATTAGAAGGTAATTTAAAACTTCAGTCTATTATTGCTTTTGCAGCGATGCTTGCTAAGATAAAGATAGATGAGGTAGTAAATATTAGTAGTTTGCAAGAAATAAGTAATTCTGAAAAGAAAAGCTCTGAAAGTATTTTCGAGGTGTTTGATATGATAAGTAAAATTTACCAAAACAACAAGCAAATTGTATAAAGGGCTGATAGAATGATTGCTGAGGTAGTTTATCGCATCTATCGCTCCGCTATCACTTCAATCCCCTCTCTCTCAATTTCCTTGAGCAGAATGGGATTGAGGTGCTGGTGCTTTCGGATAATATCGACAGGGCAACCCAGAAGGGCTTCAAGGTATGCTTTCAGACGGACTATCAGGAAAAACTTAGGGGGCATTTCTACATAGATATCTACATCGCTGCCATCGTGGTGCTGGTTTCTTGCCTTCTCTTGTTTTCATTCTTAATATCCTTTTTTAAAAGGCTTTTGCCCCTACAGGGCGCAAGGCGGATTGCGCTTATACCCAGGGTGTTACCCTGGGCTAGGAGCTTCTGGGCCTTCAGCCCGTGTCTGAACCACATGCGGAACTAGAGTTAGGAACCAATAATTTGAAATCGTCAACAGGCTGTAGACGATTTTGCTTGTTGGCTGCAACTTGTTGAATATCAATGGTTATTGTGCTATCAGTGAATTTGTCCGCAAGTTGCGGACGAATTGCAGACAATCGGAAAAAGTGACTACAGTACCGCTGCACAGACCTTGCGGAACCAGTCGAGTTTCTTGCCGCTCATTTCTGCTATGGATAAGTTCTCTTTGTTCACATCTTCTGGCTCAAATTCATAATAAGAATCTTCGGTAGGGAGATAATCCTCTGGAAGATCTTCTATGGAGTGGGCCTGGAAGTTGTGATGATTGCCTTCTTCATCAATATCGACAGTATATACTATGTCGTCTAATGGCGAACTTAATACGTTACGCAATGTTTGCTTTTTATTCGTGTACTTTTGTATATTGTCGTAATCGGTTCTGATGAACATCCAACGATTGTTTGTATCATCCTGGTCTATCCAATAGAAGAGATAGTTGTCACCCTTGTTGGTAACGTAGTGTGACAACAAGGGTCCATCGAAATATATAAGATCGGCCACTTTCTTGAATTTGTCGAAGTTGCGCTTCTTTATGCAAATACCTTTTATTGTTTTCATAATTTTCCCTCCTCTAGTTTAAATGTTTTGGATAAGTCACATGATGGGAATTCAAACAAGTTATAATGCCCGTTACTAGTAGGTGTAGTGATGTTGCCATCGTTGTTAGTCACAATTCCTGAAGAAATACTATCACCTATAGCTTTGTATATGTTTCTCATATTTTTTGCAAGTAAGTGATAGAACTTGATGGCTTTGTCCTTTTCCGTAAAGCAAGACAGAGCATATCCACCAACATCAACTTTTCTTTGGCCATTCATAATAGCACGTTGAGGCTTCATGATGTAGTTGGGGATGTAACTTTGGGACATATCTGTACTGAAAACGAATCTGAATCCTTTCAAATCGTTTGGCTTTACAACTTCGGGCATTTTTAGTCCTTGTTGTATCAATGCGTCTATTTCTGCTTGATACTTATATATTCCCATCTTTTTATGTTTTAAATCTGCCTGCAAATATATGAAATATTTCTCTTTTCTGCAAGTTTTTGGGCTTTTTCTTTGCGTTTTCAAAGGAAAAATGTAAATTTGCAGAAAAATGTAGAACGTTTTAATGTGAAGGTTATGGCAGCAACGGTATTAAACAGTACACAAGTTCACCTCTTGCAAATGTTTCAAGTAGATGATTCTCAGAAAGGTTTGGAAGAATTGAAGGAATTGTTGTATTCTTATTATTCAAAGAAAATGGATGAATCTCTGAATGAACTTTGGGATTCGGGCGTGCTTGACCAGAAAAGACTTGACGAAATCAATAATATGGATTTGCATAAATTGGAAAGAATTACCAAAGAACAATATGAGTTTGCTCTCAACCGGATAGATGAACTGCTGCCATTGATAACGGATGTAACGCCTGCTAACGACAGGAATGCCATAGAACTGACACTAATGTCGGACATTGTTGAGTCATACGAAAAGAAACATTTTCCTATCGGAAAGCCTTCTGTTTCTGAACTTATCGAACTTTCTTTAAATGAAAAGAAAATGACTCAAAAACAACTGGCTTCAGAAATTGGAGTAAGTCCTTCACGTATTAACGATTATGTAACAGGGCGCTCTGAGCCTACTCTAAAAATAGCTAGATTGCTATGCAAGGTTCTGAACATAACGCCTGCTGCGATGTTGCAATGTTAAGCAGAAACAAATGTCGGACCGTTTGACCATAGAACAGCGCCACAACAATATGGCGGCAATAAGGGGCAGGGATACCAAACCGGAGATTCTTGTCAGGAAATTTCTGTGGAGTAGGGGATTCAGGTATCGGCTCAATCATCCGCGGTTGCCGGGCAAGCCGGACATCGTGCTGAGGAAGTATCGTACCTGTATTCTTGTGAACGGATGCTTCTGGCACGGACATGAAGGGTGCAAATATTATGTGGTGCCGAAATCGAACACCGGGTTCTGGATGGAGAAGATCAGGAGGAACCGGGAGAGGGACCATGAGGTGCTGCACCGGCTGGCTGAAATGGGATGGCATACCATCGTGATATGGGAATGTGAACTGAAGCCGGCGGTAAGGGAGAAGACGCTGGAGTCGCTCGCCTTTACGCTGAACCATATCTATCTGGAAGATCATCATATCAGAAGATATGAATTGCCGGAAGAAGTGCCGGAAATGGTGGCGGAGCCGGAACCAAGGCATCGTGATTAGTAACTGCCTGAAACAGTTCGCTAACTCAAAAAACAGTTCGCCAACGACACAAAACAGTTCGCTAACTCAAAAAACAGTTCGCCAACGACACAAAAGAGTTCGCTAACTCAAAAAACAGTTCGCCAACGACACCAAAGAGTTCGCCAACGAAAAGAAAGAAACAGCCAAAGAAGTCAAGCAAAGAAAAAAGTTCGTGAAGGCTAAAAGAGCCATCTGCAAACTTATCACTACTAATCCAAAGGTGACAACTGCGCAAATAGCAGTTGTTTATCCACGGACAATCTCCCCTGAGACGCAAAAGTACGACTTTTGGGTGAAAGTTATATTGCACATTATTGTTTTTCCTTGATAAGTTTGATGATGCTATTTAAAAAGAACTTCTTTCATCGTTTGTTAGCCCCATAATCTTACTCCTTCCTTTTCTACATTTTTATAAAATGGTGTAATCTTATATTTCTGCCACTCCTTAGCGGAATACATTACAGGATTTATTTCTTTTCCTAAATCCCAGCCTAGCTCGGTAAGAGGATAGGTTACATTATCATAATCAGAAGGTAGAAGTTGATCCTTGTCTAAGATAACAAGAATGTCCCAGTCGCTATCATCCCTAGCGGTGCCTCTAGCTTGTGAGCCAAAAAGTATCGCTTTCCCGTATGGTGGCATATTCTTAGCCAGGCATTCACGGATGGCAGTCAATGTATATTCCTTTTCCTTCTTCATAATGCAAAGATAAGATAAAAACTTGAATCAGACAAGTAAAAACCTTCTTTTTTATGAATTATTACAAGATTTATGAGGTATATAGTAGAATGATTCTAAAAAACTGTGGGAAGTTCTTCGCTTATAAAAATGCGGCTTAGTACCCTCTTTGCTTCTCGTAAATGAAATCATCGGCGATGTAGCCATTGCTCATGAGATACAGGCCGGTACGCTTATCGTGGAGTTGGGCACAGGTCTTGCTGCGATAGAAGAGATCGAGAGCCAGAGCTGGAGATATTTCCAGGCGCTGTGACAGTTCGTATGCTACGCCACCTATCTGATAGCTGAGAATCATTTCTTGAATCTCAGGCGTCTTTGTATTGATCTGTTTATATTTTTTCTGTTCCATTATATACTAAGTATTTATTGATGAGAGTTTGATTGAGCAGGCAAATCTGATTGTTGGGCTTATGAAATATTAACTGCTGTAGGGCTGATTCTGCATCGTAAAAACCTGTCATGTATAGGTTTACGGTATCGATTACTCGGTCGTTAGCAATACCTCCTTCTACATAATCGTAATCTCTGGCAGGGTTTTCGCCCCGTCTGTTGCCCACGATGAAGTCTAGCCAGTCTTTATCGTATGCGGTAAATATCTTGCAGCGAGCTTCCGCGAGAATAGCATCCCTATCTAGAGTGTAGATATTGAGTAGGGGTTGTGATGCTCTTTTTTCGGCTATGGTTTTAGCCCATTTGATTGCCTGATTCTTTAAATCGGTTACATAGAAACCTTGACCAAAGTCTAACCTTGGTCTTCCAACATGATTAAGTGGAGCTTCTATAATTTCTGTAGCTCCATGATAAACAGTTATTTTCATCTGTCTTTCTTCTCCCAATTAGTTAGACACTCAATGACATCTTCTATAAGATACTCTCGACTTTCGGTGTGGAGCGTATCGTAGTGGGGCAGAATGAACTTGTTGATTAAATCAACCTTTCTCATTCTGTCGTATATCTCGATATATGGTACCCCGAGCTTTCTTGCAGCTCCCTCAACGCATGAAGCAGCGAATGCGAGCTTGATTTCTTCCAGGGGTAATTGTATTCTGTTGTTTTCTTGTTTCATATTTTCGTCCTTTCCTCTTAATTCCTGCAAAGATAATGCAAAAATAAGCAATATTTCTCTTTTATGCAAGTTTTTGGGGATTTCTTTTGTGTTTTCGTAAGAAAGATTAATTTTGTATCGAATAAAATTCGAGACCATTTACCGCATAGAGCGGTACGTTAGTAACCCAATTTATTCTTCCATTTCAGAAGTTCATTGATAGCTAATCTTTCCATAATCCGTATCTTAAAA
>OHPV01001078.1_pt1 | contig 13141 bp, 10 predicted proteins | sample 1577781 | NCBI WGS metagenome assembly OHPV01 (sample SAMEA3879518, study PRJEB24766) | human gut metagenome | biome: human-associated habitat; feature: feces | place: USA | collected 1985/1987 | reverse complement strand
TCGTGTCCTGGTACGACAACGAGAACTCCTACACCTCTCAGATGGTCCGTACCATCAAGTACTTCGCTGAGAACTGCTGATGACGTTCTGCCGTTAAAAATCGCCTGATTTGTCTGCCAGAGTTTGTCTTGCTCAACTACGAACAAGCCTGACTAGGTACGACAACCATATCTAGGATTTTTTCGCCCTTCTTTTTGTGGTCCGCCGCAAAAGGAAGGGTGTTTTTTTATGTGTTTGAAAGAGCTCCGGGACGAATTTTTGTATGACTGTGAATGCCGCCACCTGGCAAAGGGGTCTCTGCGGAATTATCGGGCATCTACCCGGTTCTTGCTGGAATTTCTGGAGCGGAAGCAGATCACGGAACTGGAGGATGTGCGCCCACGGCACCTTCGGGACCTGATGAAGGAAAAGCAGGATGCAGGCAATACGCCCCGGTACATCAACGATCTGCTGAAGGTCTGGCGCACTTGGTTCAATTATCTGGTGGAGGAGGGCTATATGGAGGAGCGAGATAACCCAGCCAAAAAGGTAAAGCCACTACGGCAGCCCCGGACCATCATTGATACCTTTACCGCAGCAGAAATGAAGCGGATGATCCAGTTCTACGACGGCAAGGACTTTCTGGAGGTGCGGAACAAGACCATCATCATGCTGCTGTTTGACACAGGGATGCGCTGTAACGAGATGATCCTGATGGAGCCCGAGGACATCAAACCGGATTACATTCTGGTGAAGCATGGCAAGGGCGGCAAGGAGCGTGTGGTACCGAAATCTCCGGCACTGTCCAAGCAGCTCATCAAATACTGTGCGCTCCGGGATGGCTACCGGAAAGAATGCCCCACCTGCCACAGAAACCTTTTCCTCAGCAAAACAGGCAAGCCCCTTACGGATGAGGCGGTCGCTCGGATGCTGAAGCACGCTGCAGAGGAAGTGGGAGTCTCCTCCTCGGTACGGGTCAGCCCCCACACCTGCCGCCATACCTTCGCTCAGATGCAGCTGAAGAATGGCCTGGACCTGTACAGTGTCTCTCGACTGATGGGGCACGTCAATATCATGATCACCCAGCGGTATCTGTTGGGCATCAAGGATAAGGACATTGTGGACCGGGGCACCCAGACCAGCCCCTTGATGAACCTGTAAAAGAACAGAAGATCGTGTGCTTGGGAGCAGTTCCGCCGGGTGGTGGGGCTGCTTTTTTGATAGATGGGCATAAAAATACCCCCATTGCTCTGCGGAGAGAGTAACGGAGGTGTAAGATCAGTCGATTTCTTGGTCTAAAAGTTTGAGGAGTTCGATGGAACTGGGGGTGGCGTATTGATCGTTGAAGCTGTCTATAAAGACAAGATTCGCAAGAGCCTGATTCAACTGATAGACGGCCTTATTATTGGAATGCTTCAGCAGGAAGATGAATTGACGCCGCAGATCCCCATCAAACTGATGGGCCCTTATGGTAAGCAGAAGTTTTATGGTGACTTCTTTCCCGAGAGCGTTTAGCCGGTCGAAATTGCACAAAGTATCGTATCTTTTGTCACCTATATCAAACGGAATAGAATTGTCCGTTTCAGTGTTGTTAGGAAGATGATTGCCGGTATCTTGTGAATCTTCGGATTCGTGTTCGGGTGGGCGGTGCTTGGAGAGGGCTCCGTTGCTGGATGGAGAATAATGGCTGCCCAAAATCTCGGTTAAGGATAGCTCTCCCGATTCCAGTAGTGCTCCAATGGGTACGTCAAGAGAGTGCGCAATGTCCTCCAGCAGACCGAGGTCGAACCGATCGGTGTTGCGATTCACCATATTATACAAGGTGGTATAGGGGATGCCGACCATGCGGCTGAGTTCTTTGATGGAAATCCTCTTGGCTTCTGCAATCGTCTTGATGTTCTGACCGACGCGCATTTCGAAACACTCCTTTCTAATAGATGTATATATAATACTACGAAATTCTAAAATGTCAATATTGACAGAAAGAGAAAATGAATAAAAACCAAGAACGAGAATTGGCGATACTAACAAATTCTCAATTTGGAGAGTTATTTTTGAAAAAGTTCTTGACATGGGTACTGATTGGGAGTATACTTACGCTGCGTGGATGACCGATATGAGATTCTCGCAAGAGTCCATTTCGGACCAACTTTTTAAGAAAGGAGATGCCATCATGGGGAGAGGGCTGAATCTGTACCCGAGGACGAGGTAGCGAGGTGTTGCCTCCGCAAGGACTACACGGGATGTGCTGCTGCAGCTAAAATCCCATAGACCTGATAGGTGATTGGTTGGACTGATTCCCGGGTCACTGGGGGGCAGTCGGCTGGTCCGTCTTAAAATACAACAAATCAAGGAGGGAGCACAGGATGGATAGCTCGTAGAGCCTGGGCCGTGTAGCGCCTGAAAAAACAATGGTAAAAAATAATGGAGGCATTCTATGCTAAAGATTTTTGACAACTACTATCTGGACGCAAGCAGTGTGTGCTATATGCTGAAAAAAGCTCATGTGAAAGGTGACGGCAAGGTGGAGTACGATGTCTGTACCTACCACACCAGACTGGAGGAGGCGTTAGCAGAAGCTGTGCGGCGTGGGCTCCGAGAGGGGGTCGCAGGCGAGAAGCTGACGGAGTGGGAGCAGCTGTGCGGCGAATTCCGGCGGCTGAAGAGTGAGGTTCAGGGGCTGCTGGAGTCTATTAGCCCTGCAGACAAGGCTCTGGACCTGGCTCTGAAGAACGGAAACAATTGTGCATAAATAGGAGGGACTATATGCAGGAACTTTACTTTAATGATGGAAATTTTCTGCCCGAGAGCCGTGAAGAGGAGCAGTCCGCAGAGACGGTGCTCAACATCATGCTGGCTGGAAAAACGACCGACACGGAGATGTGCATCTGGCCCTGTTTTTACCATGCGCCCATGTGCAAGGGGGTGCTGATCAATCTGGACGACGGCACAACGCTGCGGATCGAGCCTTTCTTGAATAAGGAGGGAGAGCCGGAGCTGCTGATTAGATGTGTGACGGATGAGACTGTCGAGGAGGTGTACCAGAGGGTCTCGAATTACGATTTTGATGAGCCATGTGCTGGTAATGTGCCATCGTAAACAAAAATGCCTGACTCATGCAAGGCGTTTATCGGTAAAAACCTGTGATGCGGAGGTGTGAAACCGCTTCAGCTAGGAAAATCGTTTGCTGATGGCTTTATAATGCGGCTGACGGACAAACCAGATAACCCGGAAAACACGATAATCAGCATTGAACCGTGCCAGAACAAGGACGGTGCACCACAGCTGGCGATAACCATTTACCAAGCTACCGACAGTGAACAGCGCACCCAAACAAATGAGCAGGGTGCGGAATGAGCAGGATGTCCAGAAGCAGCGCCATGCAGACGTTTGCAGAAGCGGCGGCAGCACTCGAGGCAAGGTCCCATGCACAACAGTAAAACAAAAACCGCCTTACCTGGTCGCAACAGGTAAAGCGGCTATAGGGACGGGAATGATGTGTGATGTTCATTCTCATTCCTATAATATCACAGAACAAGGCGTTTGAACAGAGATTTTTTCTGGGCAAGCGCATACAAACCGGCGCATGGTCTGGCAGGATGGCTGGGCTGTGCGCCTTATTATTATGGAGGAAATGCATCAATATATGAAAACAAAAATGCCCTTTGACGGCTTCTTCTTGAAGAATTTGGATGAACAGAACGGAACCTGCAAATATGAGGAATATCTACGCAACTGCAAGGAGAACCCATTGACCGAGGAAGAGCGGCGGGAATGGACGGAAAGCACCCATGCAGCGATTGCTGAGCTGGAACGGTTGAACGCAGAGCCGAAGCCCACCAGACAGGCAGCAGAGCCGGAAGCAGAGGCAGATGGGACATCCAGCCCCCAGACGCCAGAGCCCGCCGAGCCGCAGGGAGGGTGCTGTACCGGACAGGAGGCAGAGGAAGCACCAGAGGTGGAGGTGACTGCAGCGGAGAAGACGTTTGTTCCACAGGGAGAGGGCGCTTTGCTGCTCCCGGCGGAACCGACAGTGATCCCAGAGGTGGTCAGCGAGCCGAAGCGGACACGCATCACGGAGCTGGTGAAGGAGGACTATAAAAATTGGCGTGACGGTACCAGAATCGTCTTTGATGCAGGCGTGAACTCAGGTAAGACCTACTTTATCCTGAATGTTCTGCTGCCATGGGCATATCAAAAGCACCGGAAAATTATATATCTTTGCAATCGTGTCCCCCTGCGAAATGAGATCCAACAGGAAGTGGAGCGGCTTGGAAGGACGGAAGAGAAGGTTGGGTGTTGGAATCATGACCTTCGGCAGTTCGTTTACAAAACCAGAGTAACGAATAAATATAAAGATACGATCCGGGTAGAGATCTATCAGTGGATGGAGTCGTTCTGCAAGGGCAACCCGAAGGGAGTAATGAACTACTTCAAAAGATTTAACTATATAGTAGCGGACGAATACCATTATCTGTTAACGGATGCAGCTATCAATAAATATATCGATCTCTCCTATGTGACACTGAACGAACTGACAAAGTATCGCCCGGTGATCTTTATGAGTGCAACCGCACATCCGTTCTTTCACCGTTGGCGGGATGAGACAAATGAGGCCCTGCCGGAGAACTACTACCATATCCCGTCGGACTACAGCTATGTAGAGCGTGCGGTCTTTTACTGGACAGATGCTGAGGAAATCAAAATAATCCGACAGGAAGCAAGGAGGGGGAAGGTTCTGGTATTCGTCGATCGGATGAGCAGGATAAGAAAACTGGTGAAAGAATTAGAAGACGAGTTTACAGGGGAGATCGCCACGGCCTGCTCGCCCTATCGCCCAGAAGCAAGAGAGTTTGATGGGCTGGAAGAGGTGCTGCAGGATGGGAAACTGCGCAAGAGGATCACAATTGTGACGACCGTGTTTTACAATGGTGTCAATATCAAAGATCCGGAATTGATCTGTATCATCAGCAGGCTGTGGGACCCGATCGTAAATGCGCAGATCTTGGGACGAAAGCGCCCGGTAAGCAAACAGGACACCTGCGCAGTGTACTTTAAAGGCTATAGCTCCGACCGGATCAAGCAGGAACGTGAGCATATCAGAAAAAGACAGCTAGAGCCAGCAAAGAAGTGGAAAGATGGAAAGTCTGATCCGGAGGTGTGGCAAGAGTACCTGCATAAGCCGGGTATTGTGAAGATGCTGGATAAATACAGCCAGACGGTTAACCGCGATGAATATGGTAATGGCTGGGAGTGGAGACGCCGCGCAGAACATCAATACCTCGTTCAGATGGATGCGCTCAAACTGATGATGGAAAAAGGCTATCAATGGGGGATGCTGTATGCTGTTACAGAAAGTGATGCGCTTCTGAGCAAAATCGAACCGCTACGGTTCAAAGAGCTGGAGGACTATATTGAAGAGAACCTTGGAAAACCTATTCTGGGCGAGATCATGCGAAAGGAGCTTGTTGAACGCGGCTGTATTACCAACCCTGATGATCGGCATAAAGATAAATCTGAGCCTTCTTTGAAAATTGTCAATCGATATTTGATATACTATGGTGTAGAAGCAAGATCGGATGAGAAAAGAATCAATGCAAAACAAAAGGCAACATTCTGGACACTGTATCGATTGTAACCATGATTCTGTCGATTTTTTTCACATTGTATAATATAAAAAGTGAAAATTTTCGACAAGTATAAATAATGTTTTGAGCTAAAAGAGTATTACGAATAATGAAGCAGAGCGTGAGCGATGCTTTATTGCTCGTGATGCTCTTTTACTCGAAACAAAACGGAAAGAATCGTTGAAAACGATGAGAGACGTTTGCCTGCATACAGGTCAAGAACCATCAGCAAAAAATAAAGTGAATTGTTTAACCGTGGCTGGGTATCTGATCAATAGGAATTTGTCGATGATTAGTAAATAAGTGTTTGCGTCTGCGTGTGATCTGATGAAATAATGGTGCAGTATGGATTGCGTGGACTCTGGTAAGCGTCTGCCCGGTGCGATTCTGTCTGGGATTGATACCATTAAAAAGCATACCTCAAGCAGAATGTGATGTGCTGCCATATAATACAAGGCCGCCTACACTGTGGACACCGTTTGATGGCTGAATTTTAAGCTGCCAAAAGGGAGTGGCATTCCACGCTTCCCCTGAAACATGACTCAAGAAGGGGGGTTCAATTTGAAATCACCTTGAAACCTTATAATGGTCAAACCAATCGTGGTCGCATTTGCGGCTCATAGTGTTTCCTCCTACGTTTTACTGCGTGTGTTCGATGCTTTTTGCATCGCTCCGGGTGGCCTTTTCCTACTGCATAGGGTGGGACATTGGTGGTGCACTATCTGCTTTTGATGCAGCTTTTCTCCTGGGAATTCCTACTGGGCAGAGGGCCTGGTCTGATGTTGGAATGCACCTGATCCTTCGCCATACGATCGTGTGGAACGCCACCGCCGGCCTTCTTTGCTTTGCGAAACAGGACCTCCGGCCTGCCATGAAACCTTGGGTCTGACAATATGATAGCAGGAGGACATATCCAATTGTTGGGACCTATAAGAGATGACTTATGTGGAATCTTGTGGGGCTCTGGGACGGTGGCGTCTTGATTGCCTGTTTCCTTGCCCGATGGAATAGGGACCGCCTGTGATCGCTACCCGGCTCCCGGTGGAGGAGAGAGAGCAATAACTCCTATATGGGGTAGAGAAAAGGTGTTTTTCCCTCTACGGACCCCGGGGGGTGGTTGAAAATCTGAAATAAGCGTCCAATATAGTAGGAAGGGGGAGTTGTAAAATCTCCCCAGCACAGGTCAAAAATAGACAGGTGCCCTTTACAGAGGAGAGGGTAGAACCAGAAAATTAAGGCGTAGAGCCGGCCTTTTTGCAGGTGGAAAGACGATATTGGAGAATCTTGGATACAATATGGAAAAAACCTGATTTTACGGACCCTTTTTTGGAGGCGTCTGAACCACAAACCTACCGCAAAATCTTGTAACATAATGGGATTTATGGTAGAATAGTGGTTGTGATGAGAAAAAGATCCAAGGAGTCATGGCATCTTTTCCCACGGGGATGAAAGGTGCCCCTGGAGTTGCGGCTGGGGATAACCCGACGGTCTCTGCGATTGTACATAACCAGCAAGAAACCGCCTGATTGAAAGCGATGGTACAATAACTTCCTGATTTTGGCTCGGGAGGGCTAGCTTGCAGCCTGAGCAGCGCAAGAAAGTGCCCCACGGGACCTCTAATGACACAGGAAGATGAAACCTGCTAAAACAGTGTGGCCGCATCGCATTTGAAATGACCCTGGACGAATCTGTCGCCCGGGGTTTTTATTTGCCTGGAAGTGGATAACGACGAAAATGTCGGGGCAAGCGGCTTCATGGTCCTCAAAATGGCTGCAAAAAGAGCCGGAAGCGTTGAATCGAGAACAAAGGAGTAGTTAAGGAATTATGACAAAAATTCGACACGATGTGATGTTGAGACTCGTAAAGGTGCTGGATGTGGTGATGATCACACTTCCGTTTGCGGCTTGTTGGATCTGGTACTATGCGGCAAAAACACCGATGGATGGAACTTGGCAAGGCCATGCAGTTATTTTGGGCCTGTATGCGGTGCTGTTTATTCTGCTGGGCAAGACCTATGATGCATTCTGGATGTCCATGCAGCGAGTTTCCGAGCTGATGTACGGTCAGGTCCTGGCGGCGATGGCAACGGACGGGATCTTTTACATTGTGATCTGTCTGATGGCCACGAAGCTGTGCAATCTTCTGCCGGGAATCGCTGCCATTGCAGGGCAGTTTGTGATGGCTGGCATCTGGTCTGCGGTTGCACATCGCTGGTATTACAAAGCATTCCCTCCGCAGCCTACCACCGTGGTCTATGATGTGCGCCGTGGTATGGAAAAGCTGATTCGGGACTACGGTTTGGACAGCAAGTACGAGGTGAGAAATGTTCTGAGCGTAGAGGAATGCCTGGAAGATCTGAGCGTTCTGGACGGTATGAAGACCGTATTCCTCAGCGGCGTTCACAGCCATGAACGCAACATCATCCTGAAGTATTGCGTGATGAACGACATCAATACCTTCATCATTCCTCGTGTGGGCGATGTTCTGATGAGCGGTGCCTGGCCGATGCATATGCTTCACCTTCCGGTGCTGCGAGTCGGTCGATACATGGCAAAGCCGGAGTATCTGTTCGTTAAGCGGGCAATGGATATCGTGCTTTCGCTGATTGCACTGATTGTTCTCAGCCCGTTGTTCCTGATTACCGCCATTGCAGTCAAGTCGGATGGTGGCCCCGCCTTCTATAAGCAGGTGCGTCTGACCAAGGATGGCAAGCCGTTCAAGATCCTGAAGTTCCGCTCCATGCGTGTGGATGCAGAAAAGGACGGTGTGGCTCGCCTTTCCACCGGTGACAAGGATGACCGTATCACCAAGGTCGGTCATATCATCCGTGCCTGCCGCCTGGATGAGCTGCCCCAGCTGCTGAATATCCTCAAGGGTGACCTGTCCATTGTAGGTCCTCGCCCGGAGCGCCCGGAGATTGCCGCACAGTACTGCGAGGAGATGCCGGAGTTTGCGCTGCGCCTGCAGGCAAAGGCTGGCCTCACTGGTTACGCACAGGTGTACGGAAAATATAACACTACACCGTATGATAAGCTGCAAATGGATCTGATGTATATTGCCCACCCCAGCCTGGTCGAGGACCTGAAGATCATGCTGGCTACGGTGAAGATCCTGTTTATGCCTGAAAGCACCGAGGGAGTTTCTGAGGGGCAAACCACGGCAATGAGTGGAGAAAATCACTGAATATCGACGCTTTCGCACATTTTGAACTGCTAGAAATTGGAAGAAAATCCAGAGTGGAATCGGGCATAAATACACCTCTTACAGTAGCGTTAAGCTGGAAAGACGGCATATTGCCGAATACAATGGCAATATGAAACATCTGATAGTGCAAAATGCCGAGACCATGGGCGTGAGAGAGAGCAAAATGAGGTTGAATTGAGACGTTTATGCCCCGAAAAAGCACTTGTATGGATGCGACCGTAGCTCGTGGGTTTATGCCGGATGGCACTGTGATGATATTACCGACACTGTGGTGATTATCACATAACAGTTTCGGAACTGAGCGATGATAACATCATCTGCGATTTCATCCCAGTCCCGGAGATAACAAGTCGGCTGTGAGCAAGATAGTGATAACCGCATGGTCGCAGAGATGCTCATTCGTGTGGGGTAATCCGGCATAAGCAAGGGAGCTACCGTGGCATGGATGAGTGGAACCTGGAATAAAGGCAGGGGTTACCGTAGCGTGGATGAGTGGAATCTGGAATAAGCACATGACTTACCGTAGCGTGTGATAGTGTCATCAGGACTAAAGACAACGGCTACTGTAACGTAGCAGAGTTTACAAGACATAGCGGTAGTGTGACTCACACTGATGAGGACGATTAGTAGAGCTTTATAAGGAATAAACGGCTCAGACTCTTTGAGATGAGTCCTGGGCTGTTTTGTGGTTGATAATATTTCATTGATGAGGAGTACAAAGTTATGAAGGTGGCGTACTGCACTGGATTCTGGTGCACGAATATCGGAAACGGTTTTTTTAGTTTGGGTGTAGAGTATGTGCTTAAGAAAATTCTGGGCGCAGAGAATGTGACAGTCGTTTCAGATTATCAAACTTACACAACAAGTTACGGAAAGCGGCTGTATCCCCATAAGAATCAGCTTGAGTACATCGCAAAACTCGATGTGGATTATATTGTGCTTGCCGGCCCTGTGATTTCTAAGTATTTCCTCCTGCTGTGGAAAGACATTCTGTTGGAACTCAAAGAACGTGGCGTTGGTTATATGATTTTGAGTGCTGGCACTATGAAGCTTGATGCTACTGCCAGATGTGCAGTTGAAGAATTCTTTAAGCAGTGTCCTCCATTTGCTTTTTCGTCTAGAGAACATGAAACCTATGAGGCGTTTGGAAAATACGCAACCAATGCGTATGATGGAATTTGCTTCTCCTTCTTTACCCCGGATTACTATGCTCCCTGCAAGATTGATTTTGGGCAGCCGTACTGGATTTCCAATTTTGATAAAATTATTGAGCCAGAAATCTGGGTCGATGATTCTAGCCGTAAACACACCCATGAATTTGAATTTGACAATCAAAGGATTTTCGTTAATTCACCTTCTACGGTTGCAGCAAAAACAGATCGGTTTACAGATGCATTGATTTATGTTCGAAGTCTTCTGCCAGCACCGAAACGTGAAAACGAAATCGGTCGGTATAAGCTGGTAAGAACGGATCAGAGATTCCACCCGCATTTTAGAAGCAAAATTTACGCATATAAAAACTCCTTCTGTGCAGATATCCCTTACGGCTATATTAATCTGTATGCAAATTCTCAATTAACCTTGTCCGATAGAGTGCATTCCTGTGCGGTAACACTTGCATACGGTCATTCTGCAATGCTCTTTGTGAAGACTAATCGGGTGGGTCTGCTCGAGAGAGTTGGAGCAGGTGAAATAACAAAGAAACCTGTCAAATTGGATATGGAAATACTTGATGCCGAAAAGGAAAAGATGACAGAATGGCTTAAAGCTGTGCTATCATAATGGAGAAATAGCATGAGAATTTTATTTTGGCTTAGTATAGGCTTGGATCGAAGAACGCCATCAGAGCACTTACTTACTGCGATGATAGAGGCTCTATACAAGAGAGGACACACGGTTCATATTCTCCAAAAAGATACAGGTGGAGAAATTGAGGGACTCTACCCCAAACTTGAAAATCTAGGAGTTACAACAACAAAAATTCCTATGACTGCTGTAGCACATAGCAATCTTGTAAGTCGATACTTATCTGATTTAAGTTATGTGAAAAAATGCGATGAATGGATAAAACAAAATAGGAACTATGATAGAGTTTTTTTGCAGTCATCAAATGTTGCAGGCTTTCAGATGTGGGTTTTAAAAAAACGGATGAAAACTGTTCGCACTGTTTTTAATGTTCAGGATATGTTCCCGGAAAATGCGGTATATAGCGGAAAAATCAAAAAGAATAGTTTGCCTTATATATTTTTTTCAAGAACGCAAAAATATGCCTATGATAAAGCGGCAGAGATTATTACAATTTCAGAGGATATAAAGACTGAACTTGAAAGTAATGGAGTTAATGGAAGTAAAATTAAAGTAGTATATAATTGGAGCTATCAGGATAAACCGTTTGAAAGAAGTTTGTCCATGGATAATGATATTCGGAAGCTGCTGCCCCAGAACAAATTCAATGTAGTATATGCGGGAAATATAGGAGTCATGCAGAATGTCGAAGTTGTAATCGAGGCGGCGCGTAAATCAGAAGATCCAGATGTCTTGTTTCATATTTTTGGGGATGGTGCATACAAACAGAAGCTTATTGAAAAAGCAAGCGATTTAAATAATGTGTTTTTTTGGCCGACGCAACCCGTTGATAAAGCACCTGCCCTGTATGCCTGTGCGGATGTTAACATCATACCACTTGCGCAAAATATCTATCGTACAGCACTGCCAAGTAAGACAGCAACGTGTATGGCTGTCCATGCACCACTAATTCTCTGTATTGGGACGGAATCACTGTTTGCACAAAGGGTGAAAAGAGAAACAAATTGCCCAATTGTCGATTGCTCGGATGATAAAGGCCTCAGACGTGCAATAGAAAAAATAAAGAGTAAGGAAATAGTGTGCCACACAGAAGAATTCTTCTTAGACAATATGGAAATGTCTGTTAATAGCATGATTTATGCGAAATCAATTGAAGCTGATGTAACTGCAAATTGACAACGCAAATTGATAATATCAGTTTTGGTTAAATAGCAAAGGAGAATAATTTAAAATGTCTGCATTTGATAACGCAACCCTTATGATCACTGGTGGTACTGGTTCTTTTGGTTCTACCGTTCTGAAGCACTTCCTGGATTCTGACCTGAAGGAGATTCGTATCTTCTCCCGTGACGAGAAGAAGCAGGACGATATGCGCCATGAGCTTCAGGCCAAGCACCCTGACACCGCCAAAAAGGTCAAGTTCTACATCGGTGATGTCCGCAATCCTCAGTCCATCCGTGACGCTATGCCCGGCGTTGACTACATCTTCCACGCTGCTGCTCTGAAGCAGGTTCCTTCCTGTGAGTTCTTCCCCATGCAGGCTGTCCAGACTAACATCATCGGTACTGACAATGTCCTTCACGCCGCTATTGATGCCGGGGTCAAGCGTGTTGTCTGCTTGTCCACCGATAAGGCAGCCTACCCCATCAACGCTATGGGCATCTCCAAAGCCATGATGGAGCACGTTATCTACGCCAACGCCCGTGTGGCCGCTGAGCGTGGCGGCACGACTATCTGCTGCACCCGTTATGGCAACGTCATGTGCAGCCGTGGCTCCGTCATTCCGCTGTTCATCGACCAGATCAAGGCTGGCAACCCCATCACCATCACAGACCCCAACATGACCCGCTTCATGATGACTTTGGATGATGCTGTCGACTTGGTGATTTATGCCTTTCAGCATGGAAAAAATGGTGATTTGTTTGTTCAGAAGGCGCCCGCTGCTACTCTGAATGTATTAGCCGATGCATTAAAGTCTCTTTACCATAGTAACGCGGATGTCAAAGTGATTGGTACCCGTCACGGTGAGAAACTCTATGAAACTCTTGTTACCCGTGAAGAGATGTCTAAAGCAGAGGATATGGGTGATTATTATCGTATCCCATGTGATACGCGTGATTTAAATTATGATAAGTTTTTTGTGGAAGGAAGTGAGGAGGTCTCCAAAATAGAAGATTACCATTCTCATAATACCCGTCGTCTTGATGTTGAGGGGATGAAAGAACTTCTCTTGAAACTTGATTTTATTCGCGAAGATCTTGGCCTTGAAAAATAGAATTGATAGCAATCAAGGTCAAATAAATTAATTCCTCTTTATTTATGAAAGTTTTAGTAACCGGTGCGAAAGGTTTTGTCGGGCGGAATCTTGTATCCCAATTGCGCAATATTCAAAGTGGCAAAGCAAAAAATTACGCTTTGTCCGGAAACGAGTTGATCATTTTTGAATATGATGTAGATAGTGCCCCTTCTGAAATGGATGACTATTGCCGACAGGCTGATTTCATTTTTAATCTGGCCGGTGTAAA
>OHPV01001069.1_pt1 | contig 13273 bp, 6 predicted proteins | sample 1577781 | NCBI WGS metagenome assembly OHPV01 (sample SAMEA3879518, study PRJEB24766) | human gut metagenome | biome: human-associated habitat; feature: feces | place: USA | collected 1985/1987 | reverse complement strand
GCCCGCCATCGCCACGAGCTGGGAGGCCAACGAGGACTCCACCGTCTGGACCTTCCACCTGCGCGACGATGTGGACTGGGTGGACTGCAACGGCGAGGTGAAGGAGCACATCACCGCCACCGATTTTCTGGTCGGTCTGGAGTGGGTGCTGAACGCCTCCAAGAACGAGGCCAACAACACCTCCATGCCCACCCTGTACATCGTGGGCGCTGAGGAGTACTACGAGAAGACCAAGGATATGGGCGCTGCCGCCGCCGACCTGCACTATCAGGATATGCTGGACGCAGGCGTGGGCCTCGAGGCTCCCGACGACTACACTCTGGTGTTCACCTGCAAGGACCCCTGCCCCTACTTTGATACCGTGGCCTCCTACACCAGCTTCTACCCCGCCTCTCAGGCGCTGATCGACGAGCTGGGCATCGAGACCTTCCGTGGCTGCGACAACACCAACATGTGGTACTGCGGCCCCTATATCGTCGAGGAGTATATCCAGGGCAACACCAAGAGCTATATCCCCAACCCCCACTACTACAATGCTGCCAACGTCAGCCGCTTCGAGCGTATGACCGTGACCATGATCTCCGATCAGGCCATCGCATTCCAGCTCTACCAGAACCGCGAGCTGGACGAGATGGACCTGAACGAGAGCACCATCACCACCATCACCTCCGACCCCAACAACGAGTACAACAGCCAGCTCTGTGAGAAGCGCGCCCGCCCCACTGCCTACGCCATGCACTTCAACTACCAGAAGAACAACGCCGACGGCACCCCCGATGTGAACTGGAACAAGGCCATCGCCAACACTGCTTTCCGTCAGTGCTTCTACCGCGGCCTGAACCTGAAGGCATGGTTCTCCCGCTACAACAAGATCAACCCCCTGAAGTGCGAGAACGACTACTACACCATGAAGGGTCTGTGCTACAACACGCAGGGCGTTGAGTACACCACTCTGGTGGCCAAGGAGATGGGCTTCGACGCTGAGAAGTACGACGGCGAGACCATGATCCGTCTGCGTGCCAACGGCGGCGACATCTCCGCCCTGAAGAAGCAGGCCATGGAGGAGCTGAGCGCCATCGGCGTCACCTTCCCCGTCAAGGCTACCTACTTCATCATCGCCAGCAGCACCTCCGCACTGGACAACGCCACCATCCTCAAGCAGTGCTTCTCCGACAGCTTCGGCGACGACTTCATCAAGCTGGACGTCCAGACCTACGTTTCCAGCCTGACTCAGGAGGTCCGCACTCCTCAGCTCCAGAGCTTTGTCATCAACGGCTGGAGCGCCGACTTCGGCGATCCCGTCAACTTCCTCGGTCAGGAGACCCTCCACGACGACAATGCTTTCTACTCACACTACTACTCCAACATCGCCCGGGTGGCTGAGGCTCCTGCCGACTACCAGAAGGACCTGATGGATGCTTTCGAGCAGTACACCGATCTGGTCAATGCCGCCAACGCCATCGTCAACGACACCGACGCCCGCTACGAGGCCTTCGCCAAGGCTGAGGCCTATCTGCTGGAGAACGTGCTGGTCAGCCCCGCCTACTACGACATCACATGGTCCCTGACCCACGCCAACGAGTACAGCAAGATCTACGCCATGTACGGCGGCTGCAACTACAAGGCTGTCAACTGGGAGACTTCCGAGGAAGCCTACACCACCGTCCAGTACGAGCAGTTTGCCAAGGCTTTCAACGCTGCGATTCAGGGCTAAGCAGGCGCAAAAGTCATTCCATTTCAGTCATCACATGAAATCTTTTCACTTTTATGTGTTAGCTGAATCAATAAGATTCAATCCGTGTCCGAGTTGTTTTTCTTGACTTCCCGCCTGTGGGATGATAGAATATTTGCAATCGATACGGGTTCTGCAAGGGCGCAGAAACAGATCAATAAAATCTGTCTCTGCGCCCTTTTTGTACCCTTTTGAAGCCGGGTTCATGGCCAGAGTGCGCCGGATAGGCGAGGATTTTTGCCCACAGACAAGGCGATTTTCCGCAGCGATCCTGACGGATTGCAAGGGAGAGCAACGCAGTATGTGAGCAAAAAGACCGTTCAGACGGTGTACAATGGTTATGAAGACGGCTCCCAGACCTTGTGGGAGGGTAAAGCAGTATGGACAGGATAGGGATTTGGGGAACGCAGAGCCGTACCAGTCATTACAGGAGGGAAAGAATATGTACCACGATTTTGAGTCTTACACCATCACCCGCCGCAGCTTCCTCAAGGGTGCCGGCGCTGTTGGCGCAGCCGGTCTGCTGGCTGCCTGCGGCGGCTCTTCTTCCAGCACCGCAGCCAGTGCTTCGTCGGCTTCTTCCGGTGCAGCTGCTTCCGGCAAGGGCCTGAGCGAGCTGTTTACTTACGAGACTTCTGGCCGTGAGATCGAGAGCTGGAATATCCTCTACAGCCAGCAGGCCATCGACTTCAACGTGACGACCAACATCATCGACGGTCTTATCAGCTTCGACAACTACGGCAAGCCGGTGCCGGCTCTGGCTAAGAGCTGGGAGCACAACGAGGACTCCACTGTCTGGACCTTCCACCTCCGTGACGATGTGGACTGGGTGGACATGAACGGCGAGGTGCAGGACCACCTGACCAGCAAAGACTTCCTCGTGGGCTTCGAATGGGTGCTGAACGCAAAGAAGAATCAGGCCGCCAACACCTCCATGCCCTCCACCACCGTCGTGGGCGCAGCCGATTACTACGACAAGACCTACGCGATGGACGACGCAGCCGCCGCGGCCCTGACCTACGACGATATGCTGGCCGCAGGCGTCGGCATCGACGCACCGGACGACTACACCGTCGTCTTTACCTGCCTGAACCCCTGCCCCTACTTCGACACCGTGGCTTCCTACGTCTGCTGCTATCCGGCACCCCCGGCTCTGGTGGAAAAGCTGGGCGTCGAGGGCTTCCGCGGCGTGGACTACACCCAGCAGTGGTGCTGCGGCCCCTACCTCATCGAGGAATTCGTCTCCGACAACTCCAAGCGGTTCATCCCGAACCCCCATTATTATGCGGCAGACGAGTGCAGCCGCTTCGAGCGCGTGTCCCTGAGCATGATCACCGATTTGACCGTCGGCTACCAGCTGTATCAGAACCGTGAGCTGGACGAGCTGGAGCTGAGCGAGAGCACCCTGACCACCATCACCTCCGACACCTCCAACGCCTACAACGACCAGCTCTGTGAGAAGCGCCCCACCAAGTACGCCTACGACTTCCATTTCAACTTCCACTGCCTCAACACCGACGGCACCCCCAACGAGAACTGGAACAAGGCCGTGGCCAACCGGGCATTCCGCCGCTGCTTCCAGGAGGGCCTGAACCTCATTCCCTACTACGCACGCTTCAACAAGATCAACCCCCTCAAGTGTGAGAACAACTACTACACCATGAAGGGCGTCTGCTACAACTCCAAAGGCACCGATTATGTTGACCTTGTGGCCAAGGAGCTGGGCATCGACGGCGAGAAGTATGACGGCAAGACCATGGTCCATCTGCGCAAGTCCACCGCCGACTCCATCGCCGCCCTCAAGAAGCAGGCCATGGATGAGCTGACTGCCATCGGCGTCACCTTCCCGGTCAAGGCTCCCTTCTTCTTCGTGGCCGGCAACACCGTGGCTCAGGACAACGCCACTGTTCTGAAGCAGTGCTTCATCGACAGCTTCGGCGACGACTTCATCCAGCTGGACCTCGGCACCTACGTTTCCAGCCTTGCAAAGGAAGTCCGCATCCCCAAGCTCCACGGCTTCGTCATCAACGGCTGGGGCGCAGACTTCGGCGACCCCGTCAACTTTGTGGGGCAGGAGATCCTGCACGACTCCAACGCTTACTACGCCGTCAACTACTCCAACATCCAGCTGGTGGCGGAGGATCCCGCCGATTACCAGAAGGAGCTGGTAGACGAGTTCGAACAGTTCACCGACCTTGTCAACGCAGCCAACGCCATCGTGGACGACACCGACGCCCGCTATGAGGCTTTCGCAAAGGCCGAGGCCTACATGATCAACAACTCGCTGGCCGTCCCCTGCTACTACGATGTCCGCTGGTGCCTGACCCACGTCAACGAGTACACCAAGATCAACGCCATGTTCGGCCCCTGCAACTTGAAGTACGTCAACTGGGAGACCAGCGAGGACGCCTACACCACCGCTCAATACGAGGAGTTTGCCAAGGCCTTCGACGCCGCAAAATCTTAACTTTTTCTTAACTTTTCCGCCGGGAGTTCCTGCTTCCGGCCCGTATCCCACACACGGGAGCTGTTCTTGGATTAAGAACAGCTCCCGTTCTTTTGTTTTTGGGCCTGTTTATCTTATTTTCGTCACTCTTCATCACAGTAAAGTAAATTTATTTCATCTCCATGCAGAGTGCGACTTTCTTTTAGAAGAAAAAGCGATTTCCATTCCATTGACAACTATTTATTTCGATGGTACAATATATGTCGTGTTAAGGATTTTACGGGAGGAGCACAGGCGCAGACAGAGGGGTCTGTTTCTGCGCTCTTTTGTATTCTCTGGCAATACAGGGAGGGCAGATAATCTCGTAAAAGAGTGGGAAATCGGCAGGGCAAGGTACCCTGCGCCATAGAGCCGAGACACGAAAAAATAATTGGGAGGAAAACACAATGAACGCAAATTTTGAGTCTCATTCCATCAGCCGCCGCAGCTTCCTCAAGGCTTCCGGCGTCGTGGGCGCCGCAAGCATCCTGGCCGCTTGCGGTGGTTCTTCCAGCAGCACTGCTGCCAGCACCTCCGGTGCTGCCTCCGGCGCAGCTGCACCCGCAGCCGACGCCATCACCGATTACGTCTCCTTCGAGACCTCTAAACGTGAGCTGGAGACCTGGAACTTCCTGTACAGCCAGTCCGCTTCCGACCTGAACGTCATCACCAACTGCTGGGATGGCCTGCTGAGCTTCGACTGCTACGGCAAGGCAGCCCCCGCCATCGCATCCAGCTGGGAGCACAACGAGGACTCCACCGTCTGGACCTTCCACCTGCGCGACGATGTCGATTGGTGCGACGTCAACGGCGAGGTCAAGTCTCACCTGACCTCCAAGGACTTCCTCGTGGGTCTTGAGTGGGTCCTGAACGCCATCAAGAACGAGGCCTTCAACACCTCCATGCCCTCTGAGACCGTCGTGGGCGCTGCTGAGTACTACGACCTGACCAAGGACAAGGGCGACGCTGCTGCTGATATGACCTACGAGGATATGCTGGCTGCCGGTGTCGGCGTCGAGGCACCGGACGACTACACTCTGGTCTTCACCTGCAAGAACCCCTGCCCCTACTTCGACACTGTCGCTACCTACAACAGCTTCTACCCCGCCTCTGAGGACCTCATCAAGGAGCTGGGCATCGATGGCTTCCGTGCCTGCGATTACTCCACCATGTGGTACAATGGTCCGTACCTCATCGAGGAGTACATCCAGCAGAACACCAAGAGCTTCATCCCCAACCCCAACTACTACGCCGCAAAGGACTGCACCCGTTTCGAGCATCACACCATCACCATGATCCCCGACCTGTCCATGGGCCTGCAGCTGTACGAGAACGGCGAGGTCGATAACATCGACCTGACCGAGTCCAACCTGACCACCATCACCTCCGACCCCAACAACAAGCACAACAAGTTCCTGTGCGAGAAGCGCCCCACCAAGTTCAGCTTCCAGATGCACCTGAACTTCCAGCGCAAGGATGAGAACGGCAATCTGGACGAGAACTGGAACAAGGCTGTTTCCAACCGCGCTTTCCGTCAGTGCTTCTACAAGGGCATCGACTTCACCAACTACTACGCCCGCACCAATAAGATCAACCCCCTGAAGTGCGAGAACGACTACTACACCATGCCCGGCGTCTGCTACAACACCAAGGGTGAGGAGTACACCACTCTGGTCGCCAAGGAGATGGGCTTCGACGGTCAGGCTTACGACGGCAAGACCATGATCCGCCTCCGCGACAACGGCGGCGACATCGCTGACCTGAAGAAGCAGGCCATGGAAGAGCTGAGCGCTATCGGCGTCACCTTCCCCGTTCACTGCTACCACTACATCAAGAGCGGCGACACCAATGCTCTGGATACCGCCACCGTTCTGAAGCAGTGCTTCTCCGAGAGCCTGGGCGATGACTTCGTCGTGCTGGACATCGGCACCTATGTCTCTTCCATCTATAAGGAAGTCCGTAACGTCCAGATGCACTCCATCCTGCAGAACGGCTGGGGCGCTGACTTCGGTGACCCCGTCAACTTCCTGGGTCAGGAAGTGCTGAGCGACGACAACGCTTACTACGCTCAGACCACCTCCTGGATCGCAGCCGTCGAGAAGGATCCTCAGGATTACCAGAAGGAGCTGCTGGCTGATTACCAGGAGTTCACCGATCTGGTCACTGAGGCAAAGGCCATCGTCACCGATACCGATGCACGCTATGCCGCATTCGCAAAGGCTGAGGCTTCCATGCTGAACAACGCTCTGTGCATCCCCTGCCTGTACGAGGTACTCTGGTGCCTGACCCACGTCAACGAGTACACCAAGATCAACGCCATGTACGGTCCCTGCAACTACAAGGCAGTCAACTGGGAGACCCGTCAGGGCGACGGCTACACCACCGAGGAGTACGAGGCTTTCTCCGCTGCATTCGATGCAGCAACCAAAGCCTGATGATTATTTTATAAAGGTTTGGTTATCATGTTAAAATACACCGTCAAGCGGCTGGCTCAGTCGCTCGTCACGATCTTATTGATCGCAACCATCGTCTTTTTGCTGATGCGCTGCCTGCCTACGGACTACTACTTCACGGAAGAACAGCTCATGAAGTTTACCGAAGAGCAGAAATACGCCGCGCTGGAAGCCGCCGGTCTGACCGACCCCATCGGCACCCAGCTGATGCACTTCTACAACGACCTGCTCCATCTGGACTTCGGCACTTCCCGCCGCATCCAGAATGGCGCTTCCGTCGTGAAGGTGATCGGCAAGAAATTCGGCGTCTCCATGCGCCTCGGCCTGATCTCCGCCGGCATCTCTCTGCTGGTGGGCATCATGCTGGGCATCCTGCAGACCGCCTTCAAGGATAAGGTCTTTGACTGGATCGGCACGGCCTACACCGTTTTCGTCAACGCTGTGCCTTCTCTGGTCTCCTATTCGCTGGTGCTGGTCTTCGGCTCCAAATACCTGGGTTTCCCCACGCTGTACTCCACCCGTAATGTCGGCCCGTCCAGCGTGCTGCCCATCGTCTGCTTGTCGCTGGCGTCTATCGCAGGCTACGCTCTGTGGACCCGCCGCTACATGGTGGATGAGCTGACCCGCGACTATATCAAGCTGGCCCGTGTCAAGGGCCTGAGCTCCCGCGAGATCATGTTTAAGCATGTTCTGCGCAACGCCATGGTTCCCATGGTGCAGTATATCCCCCAGTCCATCCTGCTGACGGTCGGCGGCTCTCTGCTGATGGAGCGGTTCTTCTCCGTTCCCGGCATGGGTCCCCTGCTGACCGACGCCATCCAGCGCTATGACCTGAACGTCGTCCAGACTCTGGTCATCCTCTACGCTGCACTGGGCATCGTGGGTGTTTTCCTGGGCGACGTGCTGATGATGCTGGTTGACCCGCGCATTACTCTGACCGGAAAGGAGGCCGCACGCTGATGGCTAAAGCATCTGATTTTGAGGGCAAGAAGCAGGACGAGCTGTTCTACTTCGTCGATTACTCTCCGGAAGAAGCCGAGCGTGTCGGCTACTCCAACTACAGCTACTGGGGTTCTGTCATCCAGAACTTCCTCAAGCACAAGGCTGCTGTCGTCTGCCTGATCCTGTTCCTGTTCCTCGTCATCTTCTCCTTCATCGCACTGGCCATCGGCAAGTACGATTATCAGACGCTGGTGACGGATTCCTCTCTGGCCTTCCGGAAGCCCAACAGCGAATACTGGTTCGGCACCGACAACCTCGGCCGCGACTACTGGTGTCAGGTGTGGTACGCCACTCAGGTGTCCATCCGTCTGGCCCTCATCGTTGCCGTGGGCGAGAGCATCCTCGGCGTCATCATCGGCCTGATCTGGGGCTATGTCCGTAAGCTGGACCGCTTCTTCACCGAGCTGTACAACCTCATCGACAATGTGCCTTACATCATCTACATGACCCTGATCGCACTGGTCGTCGGCCAGAGCTTCACCATCATGGCCGTCTCGATGATCGCCATCGGCTGGCTGGTCATGGCCCGCCGCGTCCGCAACATGGTGTTCATGTTCCGTGACCGCGAGTACAACCTCGCGTCCCGCTGCCTTGGCACCCCGCTGTGGCGCGTTCTGACCAAGAACATCCTGCCCTATCTGGTCTCCGTCATCATCCTGCGCATGGCGCTGAGCATCCCCGCCACCATCAACCTCGAGTCCACCCTGTCCTATCTGGGCATCGGTCTGGGCATCGAGACTCCGTCTCTGGGCCTCATCCTGAGCAAGGTGCGCGGCTTCTTCCTCGATTATCCTTACCTGCTGGTCTTCCCCGCATCCATCGTGTCCATCATCTCCATTTCCTTCTATATCATGGGCAACGCTTTCTCGGATGCTGCTGACCCGCGCAACCACGTTTAACAGATGGGAGAGAAAATCACAAAAATGGATAGACAACCGATCATCTCTGCCAAAGACGTGGAGATCACCTTTAGCCTGCGCGGCAAGAAGCTGAACGCGATCCGCAAGTGCTCGCTGGACCTTTATGACGGCGAGACGCTGGCCATCGTGGGCGAGTCCGGCTCGGGCAAGTCCGTATTCACCAAGACCTTCGTGGGTATGCTGGATGTCAACGGTAAGATCACCGGCGGCTCCATCATGTACGAAGGCCGCGACATGACCAAGTTCACCGAGAAGGACTGGCTGGGCGTGCGCGGCAAGAAGATCGCCATGGTCATGCAGGACCCGATGACCAGCCTGAACCCGCTGAAGAAAATCGGCAAACAGATCCAGGAGAGCATCGAGCACCATCAGGGCCTGAAGGGCGCGGAGGCCAAGAAGGCCGCCATCGAGATGCTGGCCAAGGTCGGCATCCCCGACCCGGAGCGCCGCTACGAGCAGTATCCGCACGAGTTCTCCGGCGGTATGCGTCAGCGTGTCGTCATCGCCATCGCTGCCGCCTGCCGTCCGCAGATCCTCATCTGCGACGAGCCCACCACCGCTCTGGACGTGACCATTCAGGCACAGATCCTGCAGCTCATCCGTGACCTGCAGAAGGAGCTGGGCATGTCCGTTATCTACATCACCCATGACCTGGGCGTTGTGGCAAACGTGGCAGACCGCGTGGCCGTCATGTACGCCGGCCAGATCGTCGAGTACGGCACCGTCGAGGAGATCTTCTACGACGCATGGCACCCCTACACCTGGGCTCTGCTGCAGGCTCTGCCTCAGCTGGGTACCAAGGGTGAGGCCCTGCCCACCATCGACGGTACGCCGCCGAACCTGTTCAATGAGATCAAGGGTGACGCATTTGCGCCCCGCAACAAGCATGCGCTGGCAATCGACTTTGTGCAAGAGCCTCCGTTCTTCCAGGTGTCCGAGACCCACGCGGCAAAGACCTGGTATCTGGACCCCCGGGCTCCCAAGATGGAACGCCCCCACTCCATCCAGAACCTGCGTGAGAAAATGGGAAAGATGGGAGGCGCCAACTTAAATGGCTGAACGCGAAAAGCTGATTGAGCTGAAAGACCTTCAGATCACCTTTGGCTCCGGTAAAAAGAAATTTGTTGCTGTCGATCATGTCAACTTTGACATCTATAAGGGCGAGACCTTCTCGCTGGTCGGCGAGTCCGGCTCCGGCAAGACCACCATTGGCCGTGCCATCTGCCGCATCAACCCGACCTCCGGCGGCGACATCTTCTTCAAGGGCCAGAAGATCAACGGCAAGATCTCCAAGGAACTGGACAAGGAGGTCATCCGCAAGATCCAGATGATCTTCCAGGACCCCATGGCTTCGCTGAACGAGCGCGCCAAGGTGGAGTATATCATTGCTGAGGGCCTGCTGAACCATCATCTCTACAAGGATCAGGAAGACCTGCATGAAAAGGTGATGAACGCCCTGCATGAGGTCGGCCTGCTGCCGGAGTTTGCCTCCCGCTTCCCCCATGAGTTCTCGGGCGGCCAGCGCCAGCGCATCGGCATCGCCCGGGCCCTCATCGTGGAGCCGGAATTCATCATCGCCGACGAGCCCATCTCGGCACTGGATATGTCCATCCGCGCCCAGGTCCTGAACCTTCTGCGCCATATGCAGAAAGAGCGCGGCATCACCTACCTCTTCATCGCCCATGACCTCTCCGTCATGCGCTACATCTCCGACCGCATCGCCGTCATCCACAAGGGCGACATCGTGGAGCTGGCCGACGCCGAAGAGCTGGTGACCCACGCCCTCCACCCCTATACCCGCAGCCTGCTGTCGGCCATCCCCATGCCCAGCCCCCGCCGCGAGCGGCAGAAAAAGCTGCTGGTCTATGACCCCTCCATGCACGACTACTCTGCGGAGGCTCCCCAGTGGCGGGAGCTGCGCCCCAGCCACTGGGTGCTCTGCAGCGCCTCCGAGGCCGAAGACTGGTGCCGGGAATCGTAAACTTTTTCTTGCGTTTTTCTCATTGTGGCCTCTCTGTTTATTGACTTTTGTTCTCTGCTCTACTACAATAACAGAAGTGGCTTTGTAACAAAACGAAACAAAACATTGGCCCCCGCGCGGGTCTAACAAACATAAAGGAATGAGAAATTGATGACGACGCAGAATCCTGTTTACGCATCCCAGGCCAAGCCCTGGCTCAAGTATTACGACCAGAAATTCATCGATCAGACCCTGCCTGCCCTCTCGGCCTTTGAGTATGTCTGCCAGCGGAGCAAGAACCACCTGAACGACACGGCTCTGGAATACTACGGCCGCAAGTTCACCTACGCCGATCTGATCGTCAACGTAAAAAAGACCGCCGCCGCCCTGCGGGGCGCCGGGGTGAAAAAGGGCGACATCATCACGGTGGTCAGCATCATGACCCCGGAGATCATCGCCCTGTTTTATGCCGCCGACATGATGGGAGCCACCCTGAATCTGGTGGACCCCCGCTACAGCGTCGAAGGCATCCGTGAGTACATTGAGGAGGTGGACTCCCACCTGCTGGTCTGCCTGAACGTGGTGTACGACCGCTGCAGCCAGGCTGCCCGGCGCACCAATGTGGAAAAGGTGATCGTGCTCTCCCCTGCCGACTCGCTGCCCCCGGTGATGGCCGCAGGCTACAAGCTGACCACCCCCGACAAGAACAAATATGCTTCCAACGTCATCCGCTGGAAGAAGTTTATGGCAGGGGGCAAGGACCAGAGCACTGCCGCCGAGCCCTACGACCCAGACCATGCCTGCGTGGTGGTACACACCGGCGGCACCACCGGCTCGCCCAAGGGCGTCATGCTGACCGATGTGGACTTCAACTCCATCGCACAGCAGTTCGGTGCTTACGAAAAGCTGTTCCGCCGCGGCCAGAAGCTGATGAACATCATGCCCCCGTTCATTGCCTATGGCTACGCCTGCGGCGTGCACCTGCCGCTGGTGCTGGGCCTTACCGTGATCATCATCCCCAATCTGGACCCTGCAAAGCTGGGTGCCCTGATCTGGAAGTACAAGCCGGAGCACATGTTCGGCGTGCCGGCCCACTACCAGCAGATGGCCTCTTCGCTGCTGCTGAAGAACAAGGATCTGTCCTTCATCCGCAACTATGCTGCCGGCGGCGACGCCATCACGGTGGGTGCCGAGCAGAGCGTGAACGACTTCCTGGCCGTTCACGGCGTGGAGTACGGCCTGGCCAAGGGCTACGGCATGACCGAGGTTTCTTCTGCCGCCACCGCTGCTTCCGGCCTTGCCAACAAGGTGGGCAGTGTGGGCATCCCGCTGGTGAACACCCTTGTGTCGGTGTTTGAGCCCGGTACCGACACCGAGCTTCCCATCGGCGAGCGCGGTGAGCTCTGCATCTCCGGCCCTGCCATCATGAAGGGCTATTACGGCAAGCCCGCCGAAACGGCTGCCCTGCTGCGCCACCACTCGGATGGCCGCGTCTGGGCACACACCGGCGACGTCGGCTATATGGATGAGGACGGCTTCGTGTTCCTGGACTCCCGCATCAAGCGGCTGATCATCCGCCACGATGGCTTCAAGGTGTTCCCCTCCATGATCGAGAACGTCATCAGCCGCCACCCCGCCGTGCAGCAGTGCTCGGTGGTGGGCTGCACCGACAAGGACCATGTGCAGGGCCGCCTGCCCTTTGTGTATGTCGTGCTGGACCCCGCTGCTGACCACAAAAAGCGTCAGATCGTGCGGGAGCTGCAGCAGATCTGCAAAGAAGAGCTGCCGGAGTACGTCCAGCCCGTGGGCTACAAGTTCCTTGATGAGCTGCCGCTGACCCCCATCGGTAAGGTGGACTACCGCAAGCTGGAGGAACAGATCACCTCCCGCGACTACTGATCCTGCTTTTTACGGCCGTGCCTTTGTGCACGGCCTTTTTTTGTATTTCCCGACACATTCCGGAAAATGGGCCTTGACATTGCCCGGTTCTCTTTTTATGATAGAAGAAAACCCCATTGGTCAAAAAGGAGGAGCATTATGAGAAAACGCCTTGTCAGCCTGCTGCTGACCCTGGCTCTGCTGGTGCTGCCGGTGGTCTCTGCCGGGGCTGCCCAGCCAGACCCCACCCCGGTGCAGACCCAGACGGAAACTGCGGAAGCAGCCCAGCACCAGTATTCCTACATTGCCCTGGGCGACAGCATCGTAGCCGGCATTGGCCTGCCGGATGCGGTCTACCAGCGGAACGGCCGGTACTACGATGTGTCCGGCAACTACCAGGGCTACTCTAAGGATTGCTATGTGGCCCGGGTGGCCGAGGGCCTGGGCCTGAGCCGGGATCAGACCGCCAACTACGGAATGCCTGCCCTGATGAGCGGCGACCTGCTGGAGCTGGTGCGGACAGGCTCCTGCCAGAGTGCCAGCATCAATTTCTCTCTGCCTGACCTGCGCCAGGAGCTGAAGCACGCTCAGGTGATCACGGTGGAGATCGGTGCCAACGACGTACTGGTGCCTATCATGTACGGCATTGCCTCTGCCATGGGCGGCCCCCAGGTCTTTGAGGCCCTGCTGCCTATGCTGGAGGGCGACTTCCGCCAGATGGACGCCTCCTCCTTTGCCGCCCTGCGAGAGAACCTGGACTCTTTGAACATCACGGCTCAGCAGCGCAAAGCCCTGCTGAAGCTGCTGGACAGCGGCATTGCAGAGATCTGCACCCAGAGCCAG
>OHPV01001052.1_pt1 | contig 13467 bp, 9 predicted proteins | sample 1577781 | NCBI WGS metagenome assembly OHPV01 (sample SAMEA3879518, study PRJEB24766) | human gut metagenome | biome: human-associated habitat; feature: feces | place: USA | collected 1985/1987 | reverse complement strand
TAATAGTGCAAAATTTACATAAAATATCAGATTTTAAAAATGTATAAAATATAATGACAGAATATAAAAACTTATCCAAGTTCATAAAATGTTTAAAATATGAATCCGCAAAGCCGCATAAATACTGGCATTCACAAAAAAATCAAAAAAAATACAAGAATTGTTAAAAATAGTCTTGTTAAAATAGTACAAAAATGGTAATATATCTGTGTCAAAAACATATTAAGTGGGGCAGACCCCCACAAGAACCAATATAGGGAGGTTTACAAGTTTATGAGAAAGACAGTTAAAAAACTTACTGCTGTAGGTTTAACACTTACTTCAGTAATGGGGCTTGTTGCATGTGGAAACAACAATGCTTCAACAGAAAACAAGTCAACAGTAGATTGGGCAAACGTAGAAAAGCCAGAAGCTTTCACTGTTATGGTTGATGGTACAGTTCCTCAGATGGAAGAATGGGGTGACAAGTTTGATGAACAGCTCAAGGAATTAACAGGCCTTGACTTCACAGTAACACGTCCAGACCACAACTCATACTATGATGCAGTAGCTAACTCAATGCTCGATGCAAGCGCTATGCCAGATGTTATCATTCTTTCATCTGACTACTTAGCACTTTATGCCAGCCAGGGTCTTCTCTGGGATATGACAGATGCTTGGAACAATTCAGCAACAAAGGCCTCAGGAAGACTTGTTGCAGATGCAGAAAAGATTATGGAGGCTAACTATGTTAAAGGCGTTGATGGGGAGAAAGCTCTTTACGGTTTCGTACCTGCGCGTGGTAACGGATGCTGTACATATGTAAAGGAAGCCTGGGCAACAGCTGCTGGTTATACAAAGGCAGATCTTCAGAAGCAGATGACATATGATGAATACTATAAGATGCTTAAGAAGATGAAAGAAGCTAAGGGCGTTGATTATGTAATTTCAGCTCCTGGTTTCTATTCAAAGGAAGTACCTTATACAAACTATCTTCCTGAATTCTATCAGAATGCACAGTTTACATTCTACTATGATCAGGCTCAGGGCAAGTATGTAGATGGTTTCTCAGAACAGGAAATGAAGGATGCTCTTCAGAGAATCCAGAACGCTGTTAAGGATGGACTTATCAATAAGGAATCAAGTACAAAGACAACAGCTACAGCACGTAACGACTTCAAGTCAGCAGATGTTAAGACAGAATCAGGTGTATTTACATACTGGGCTGGACAGTGGGCTGAAACTTTAAGAAGCTACTTAAAGACAGCTGGTCTTGATGATTCAATCATTCCTATCCTTCCAGTTAAGGAACTTGGTAAGTACGCAGAAAGACTTTCACCATCATGGTGTATTACATCTCATGCAGGTGAAACAGGAAAGGCAGAAGGAATCTTTAAGTACTTCCTTGATAAGATGTTAGATGGTGGCGATATCCAGACACTTTGGGAATATGGTCCTAAAGGATATTACTACAACGTAAAGGATGATGGTTCATTCGAATTCCTTCCTACTAAGTCTAACCCTAAGTCAAAGTACTCTAAGGCTCATCTTGACTGCAACCTTGTTCTTGCAGGATTCTCTAACGGAAAGGATCCAGGAAAGGCAGAACAGCCAGATAAGGTTACAGAGTGTGCAGAAATGTTCTTCAAGAACTCTCAGTTAATTGATCCTCCTGCTATGACAGAAGAAGTTGGTAAGCTTATCGGTGATATCAATACAGAGAGATATACAGTAGTTGATAAGGTAGCCAGAGGCGAATGGACTGTTGATGAAGGTATGAAGCAGTATACAGATACAGTTGGTTCTAAGGTTGATGCAGCTCTTAAGTCATTAAATACAAAGTTCGCTGGTAAGTAATTAGTGATTTAAGCTACTTAATATGTATTATTAGTGATACCTACTATCACATATGGTCGTGCCAGGAGACCTGGTCTTCTGGCACGATATTTTGCTTAATAAGCATTGTTACTATAATATTAGGAAAGAAGGGTATAAAGATGCAGTGTAAGTCTTGTGGAACAGAGCTTCCTAAGAAGGCAAAGATTTGCCCTAAGTGTGGAGCACTTAATGGTAAGCCAGCTGGTAATACCAGATATTTAGCTATTATCGGTATGGTAATCATGTTATTAGGCGGATTGCTTCCATTTGTTCAGTCAAATGAAGAACTTATGGACGGTTATACACCTAAGGCATACTCATTTGGTTTCATGAATATCAGCGTTATATTTATGTGGTATCTTTTTATGTTGATTATCGTTGCTGGTATTCTTTTAGTTGTTGCTAAGAAAGAAAAATTATCAATTGTAACATCAGTACTTGCTACAGTTGTTGCATTTGTATCTATGTTTGCATTCCAGTTCTCTAGTACAGATGGTAAAACTAAGACTGGTGCATTAAAGTATGTATACCATAATGTATCTGATTTATTATCAAACGGATATGGTGGTAATACTTATTCAATCGGTTCAGGTGTATATGTTATCATACTTGGACTTATCGTTGCTATCATAGGTGTATTCTGGGATGTTGTTAAGTTATTCAAGAAAGATCTCGGAGTAGATAGCAAGTATTTATCTAACTCATTAAATCAGAGTATTACGCAGAAGATGTTCTACTACAGAGGATTCTATATTATGTTCCTCCCAGTATTTATCATGATATTATTATTCTTCTACTGGCCAATGTTAGGATGTCGTTATGCGTTCACATCATATGTATTAGCTAACCCATATTATATAGGTATTTTCCACTTCCAGACTATGTTAAGATTCGATACATATTTCTGGCAGGCATTCAGAAATACACTTGTATTATCAATCGTTAAGTTAATACTTAATACAGGTGCCGCAATTATTATCTCACTTCTTCTTAACGAGATTACTAACATGGCATTCAAGAAATCAGTACAGACAATCATCTACTTACCTCACTTCATGTCTTGGGTTGTAGTTGCTGCTGTATTTAAGATGATTCTTTCAGTTAACAGCTCAGGTGTTGTTAACGGTGCTTTAATTAACATGGGACTTATCGATAATCCTATCGATTTCCTTGGTAGCTCTAAGTACTGGACAGGCACATTCTTCATGATGAACGTATGGAAGGATACAGGATGGGGAACTATTCTTTTCCTTGCTACTTTATCAGGTATCAGTCCTGACCTTTATGAAGCTGCACAGATTGATGGTGCTAACAGATTCAAGAGACTTATATATATTACTCTTCCAGCTTTAGCTAACACTATCATCACAGTATTCATTCTTAACCTTGCTAAGGTTATGAACCTTTTCGAATCAGTATTCGTTACACAGAGTGCTGGTACATACGATGTATCACAGGTATTACAGACATACGTATACAACAAGACTTTCTCAGCTTCATTCTCTGATTACGGTTATACAACAGCCGTAGGTCTGTTTAAGTCATTTGTAGGTATGATTCTCGTACTTGGTTGTAACTACGCAAGTAAAAAAGTCCGTGGACGTGGAATTGTATAGGAGGTTAGACGATGAGTGAAGAACAGTTAGTTTATAAAAAGAAAAAGAAAAAATTTAAAATCTTCCCAATAGTCAATGCAATCTTCTTTATATTGGTTTCATTGTTAATTCTTTTCCCTATGTGGAAGGTTATTGTAGATTCATTTGATGCTCATTCAGCAACAAGTTTTAGATGGTGGCCAAATGCATTCTCTGTAGGTGGTTATAATGCTATTTTCTCAAGATCAGCTTTATATAGTCCATTTGTTATCTCAGTAATAACAACATTAGTTGGTACATTCATGGGATTGTTACTTGCTACACTTGGTGGTTACGTTCTTATTCAGTGGGATATGCCAGGAAGAAACTTCTTTGCATATATGTTATTATTCACAATGATATTCGATGGTGGTATGGTTCCTAAGTACTTAGTTATGCAGAACTTACACTTACTTGATACATTGTGGGCAGTAATTCTACCTATGTCTATCAACGTATATAACTTAGTACTTATGAGAAACTTCTTTGAAGGTATTCCAGAATCACTTTTCGAAGCTGCTCAGATTGATGGATGCTCACCTATGGGTATATTCTTTAAGATTGTGTTACCACTTTCTAAGGCTGCCCTTGCTTCAATCGGTCTTATGTTTGCCGTAACATTCTGGAATGATTATACAAACTTCAAGATTTATATCAGAACAGATAAGTTATACAACTTCCAGATTAAACTTCGTAACATGGTTATGGATAGTAATATTCCTAACGACGATTCAGTAGATCCTAACACTATTGCTAATGCATCTACAGTTGTTGCTATCTTACCTTTCATGATCATCTATCCATTCTGCCAGAAGTACTTTGTACAGGGTGTTAATGTAGGTGCCGTTAAGGAGTAATGAGCATTGTTATATAACATATATGGTGATGTACGGAAGTTATTATATTGAATATGACTTATGTTAAAATTAAAAGGCGGAAATGGTAATACCATTTCCGTCTTTTTTGTTTTATCAGACTTTTTATATGTAGTAATAGCATAGTCAGTATGATAAAATTAGAAAATAGAAATAGAGTAAAGATAGTGAAGATAAGGTGGTGTATGATGAGAAAGTTAGTAGATGCGATTTATCTTGAGAATATAGACGAGGTCAGAACGATACTTGAAAACGAACCAGGGCTTATAGATGAAAAAGATGAACATGGCGTGCTTATGGCACTTCTTGCAGCTAAGACAGGTAATATTAAGCTTGTTAAATATATTGTAGAATATTCAAGAGCAAGCATGAACATCCATGATGACAACAATAAAAACATGTTACATTATGCGGCTATGTCAGGTGATGTAAAAACCTGTAAGTATCTTGTAGAAAGAGTAGGTATGTCACCATTATCAGGTGATATAAATTTACTGACACCATTTGAGATTGCACATAAGAATCATTTTATTGAGCTGGAAGAATATTTTGAGGAAGCAGTAGGGCACAAGCTGTCTGATATGTATCACAATCCTATCAGGACAGGAATGTATCCAGATCCATCTATTGTCAGGGTTGGTGAAGATTATTATATGGTTAATTCGTCATTTATATTCTACCCTTGTATTCCAGTATCACATTCAAAAGATCTTGTGCACTGGAAGATTATAGGATATGCGATAACTAATCCTGAATGGGCTGGGATTAATGAACTTGAAGGAGGAAGAGGATACTGGGCACCCGATATATCTTACTATAAGGGTAAGTTTTATATTACAGCTACATACAGGCTGAATGATACAGGCAATGTATATAGAAAGCAGATAGTAGTAAGCTCAGAACATCCAGAAGGACCATACAGCAAGCCGGCAGTTATAGATGAGGATGGTATAGATCCATCTATATTCAATGATGAGGATGGAAGAAGATATATGCTTCTTAACAGAGGTGCCAGAATATTCGAGCTGAACGAGGATGCAACAAAGCAGATATCAAAGGCAGAGCTTCTATATTATGGAGACAATAAAAGAGCACCAGAGGGACCACATCTTTTAAAGAAAGATGGCTGGTATTATCTGTTTGAGGCTGAGGGAGGAACTGGACCTGGACATAGAATAACTGTTTCAAGAAGCCGTGAATTAAAAGGAATATATGAGCCTTGTCCTTATAATCCTATTATGAGACAGAATAATCCAGATGAGATCATACAAAGATGTGGACATGGCAAGCCAGTACAGACACAAAACGGTCAGTGGTACATGGTTTACTTATGTGGCAGAAAAATAGGTGATGGCTACAGCATATTAGGAAGAGAAACAGCACTTGATCCTATAACATGGACTGCTGATGGATGGCCTATAGTAAACAATCTTAATGGACCAAGTGCCCTGCAGGTTAAGCCGGATCTTCCAGAAACAATATGGGAAGCAGAAGCAGATGATGATTTTAATGAGTCATCACTAAGTAATGAATGGTGGTTCTCGAGAGTTCCTGAGATGGATGGAATAAAGCTTGCAGATTCACATGTATATGTAAAGGGAAGTGAGTATGATCTTGACTCAATGAAATCAAGAAATATACTCCTTAGAAGACAGAAGCATTTTAAGTTTGATGCTATATGTTGTATGAAGATGCCAGAGCTATATCCGGGTCAGAACTGTGGAATGACCTGCTATTATGATGAGAATACTTATATTAAGTTTGCAGTGTTTGCTACGCTGGATGAAGAACCAAAGTTGATGTTAAATATAGTTGAAAAAATCGGTGAAGAAGTTATAACACATGAAGGCATAATGGTTGATAACAGCAATCCTTACATATATCTTAAGTGTGAGACGAATTATCTAAGACGTGTATTTTCATACAGCTATAATGAAAAGGACTATAAAAAAGTAGCTGCACTTGACAATGTATATTATCTATGTGATGAAGGCTATAATAAGGGAAAAAGATTTACCGGAGCCATGATAGGTATGTATGCATTTGCTGGAACATATGGAAGCCAGTACACAGATACTGAAGGAAGACATGGAATTGATGAATATTATGCAGCATTTGATTATTTTAAATATATAGAAAAGTAGATTTAAAATCATATAAATGGAGAAATAATATGGTAATTAACAGAGATGCAGAATTAGAAAAAAATATGTTTTCAAAATTATCAGACATTGATAATATCATGCATAAGAAGGATGCATATGCACTTGGATTAAGACTTAATGCGCTTTCTTCTCTTTGCAGGGCATTAAGAACTAAGGAAGCAGTGAGTGCGCTTACAGCTGCACTTGATAAGCTGGAAGCTGATTATTTTACAGGTGATATTAGTGTGGATGGACTTAAGAGCTTTATGCCAGGTACTGCGCTATATACAGCTTATGATTTTACAGGTGATGAAAAGTATAAGAATGCAGCAGTAAAGCTTGCAGAGGGCTTTAAGAATCTTTCAAGAAATGATAAGGGATATTTCAAGGATGAAGATGAAAAGAAGTGTCTTTGCAAGGCATACATGTATGAACCATTTTATATGGCATATGAGACAAAGGATGGCGGAAAAGAGCAGTATAACGATGTTATAGCCCAGTATAATGCAATGAATGATGAACTTTTTGCAACAGCTAAATATTCAAAGGATACAGACAAGGCTTTAAGAAGTCTGTCAATATATGCAGCAGCACTTATTGATACTATGGAAGTCATGGATCAGATGATATATGAAATATATAGGAAGATGCAGGATTATTATAAAGCATCAGTAAAGGCAGTATTAGAAGCCGGATACGGTGTTGATGGCTTTGAAGATATGGATGATGAAACAGAGCTCATGTTTGCATATGCTGTATTAAAGGGCTGCAGAATGAAGGCTGTCCATACAGAAAAATACGAAGGAACAGTATTAGGTGTATGTGATAAGGTTATGTCTGGTGAGATATTTACAGACGAGGATGATAAGGCTGATGATAATATAGTCAGCATGGCAGCATTAGTATATAGTGAAACAGTCAGAAACAGGGAATATCAGGATTATGGCCGTGGTAAGGGAGGAGCATTATGGAGTTAGTATTGGTAACTAATACAGCAAGAAGTGCTGTTGTGGAATTAACAGAAGCAGGAAAGTATTATTCAGAAAAGGAATATGATATTTACGTAAATGGAGAGCATTTTGCACATACAGATAAGCAGATAACATCATTATATGGTTTTAAGCCGGATACAGAATATGAGATAACTGCTGTGTATGATGGAAAAGAATACGGACCAGTAGTATTTCATACAGATTATGAGTTCGTAACTCTTAATGTAAGGGACTTTGGAGCATATGGTGATGGAAAACATGATGATACCAATGCCATACAGTGTGCTATTATGGCATCTAAGAAGAATACAAGAGTGCTTGTTCCAGAAGGTACATATAGAATATCAAGTATATTCCTAAAGGATGATCTTACACTTGAGCTTGCTAAGGGAGCTACATTGTTAGCTTTCACAGATAGAGAAAAATTCGCAATTCTTCCTGGAATGATTGAGTCATATGATGAAAAGTCAGAATATAATCTTTCTTCATGGGAAGGTAATCCTGTAGATTCATTTGCAGCTATTATATGTGGACTTAATGTTAAGAATGTAACAATAACAGGAGAGGGTACTATAGATGGTGGTACAACACATGATAACTGGTGGAAGAACTGTAAGGTACGTAATATTGCATGGAGACCTAATCTGTTTTTTATTAATCACTGTGAATGTGTAACATTACAGGGAGTTACTGTACAGAATTCGCCATGCTGGACACTTCATCCATATTTCAGTAATCATCTTAAGTTTATAGATGTTAAGATTAAAGCACCGGCTGATTCACATAACACAGATGGTTTAGATCCTGAAAGCTGTGATGATGTACTTGTACTTGGAACATATATTTCAGTAGGTGATGATTGTATAGCTATTAAGTCAGGAAAGATATATATGGCTGAAAAGTACAATATCCCAACTACTAATATGATAGTAAGACAGTGCTGTATGAGAGATGGACATGGTGCTGTAACAGTTGGTAGTGAGATAGCTGCAGGAGTTATGGATGTTCATATTAAAGATTGTCTGTTTATGAATACTGATAGAGGACTTCGTGTTAAGACAAGAAGAGGAAGAGGAAAACGTTCAATTCTTGATGATATTTCATTTGAGAATATCAATATGGATAATGTTATGACACCATTTGTTGTTAACAGCTTCTATTTCTGTGATCCAGATGGTAAGACAGAATATGTCGGTTCAAGAAAGCCACTTCCAGTAGATGACAGAACACCATCCATAAAGAAATTCATATTTAAGAATATCAATGCAAAGAACTGTCATGTAGCAGGAACATATATATGTGGTCTTCCAGAAAGCAAGATAGAAGAACTTGTATTTGAAAATATTAATATAACATATGCTGATAATGCAAAGTCTGGAGTTGCAGCCATGATGTTAGGATGTGATGAGGCAAGCAGACAGGGTATGGTAGTAAGTAATATAAAAAATCTTATATTAAAAAATGTACATGTTACCGGCTGCGATGGCGAAGAAATCATCGCTGACAATGTAGATGCAATAGTAAAAGAATAAGCCGGAACATATGAAAGCAGGTGAGAAAATTGAATCTGAAAGCACCTAAGGGAATAGATGTTGAAAGCTGGTTTATAGAATGTTACAGAAAACATCAGGGACATCCCATGCAGATATTATTAGGTCTTTATAAAGGAAACTATCATAAGTTTTTTCTTGCAGTTATATTTTTCTTTATAAAGCATGCTCCAGTATGGGTGCTCCCAATAGTTACAGCTAATATCATAAATGATATTACAAGCGGTTCACCAGAAACATACCAGAATATACTGATTCAGGCTGTTATAATGGTAGCACTTGTAGCAATGAATGTGCCGATGAATTATATGTATACAAGATATAAATCATTAGCAACAAGGTATGCAGAAACGGGACTTCGTAAAGCACTTGTACGTAAGCTGCAGCAGCTTTCAATATCATATCATAAGGAAACGCAGTCAGGACGATTGCAATCCAAGATTATGAGAGATGTTGAGGCCGTAGAAACGCTGTCAACGCAGATGTTTTTAAGTATACTTAATATTGCTTTAAATATAGGAATAGCGCTTATAGTAACTGTGAATAAGAGTATGGTTGTATTCATATTCTTTCTTCTTACAACACCAATAGCAGCGGCTACTATGGTATTCTTTAGAAATGTCATGAAGAAAAGAAATACTGAGTTCCGTAAGGAAATGGAAGAAACCTCTGCAAGAGTTATGGAAATGGTAGAACTTATTCCCGTAACGCGAGCACATGCGCTTGAAGAAGAGGAAGTCCATAAAATGAGTGGACAGCTTTTTGCTGTTGCAGAAAAAGGATACAGGCTTGATGTCATACAGGCGCTGTTTGGTTCTGTTGGATGGGCAATATTTCAGATATTCCAGGTCATATGTCTCGGATTTACAGGTTTTCTTGCTATTAAAGGAACAGTAATGCCAGGTGATATAACACTTTATCAGAGTTATTTTGCAACTATAGTAAGCCAGGTATCATCACTTATGTCGCTGATACCTACTATAGCAAAAGGTATAGAATCAGTGAATTCTATAGGTGAAGTGCTGCTAGAAGAGGATATAGAGCATAACGAAGGAAAAGAAGTTCTTGATGATATAGAAGGAGAATTCGATTTTAAAAATGTTATGTTCAGATATAACAATATAGACAGACCAGTATTGCATGAGCTTAATCTTCATGTTGATAAAGGTGAAACAATAGCTTTAGTTGGAGAGTCCGGAGCAGGCAAATCTACAATATTGAATCTTGTTATTGGATTTAACCTTGCTAATAAGGGTGAGGTGCTTGTAGATGGACATGATATGAATAAGATTGATTTAAGATCATATAGAAAACATATAGCAGTTGTTCCGCAGACATCTATACTCTTTTCAGGTACGATAAGGGATAATATAACATATGGTACAGAAAATGTGGATGATGCTACACTTGATAAAGTAGTAAAAGCTGCTAATCTTACAGATCTTATAGAATCTCTTCCAGATGGACTAGATACTATGGTTGGAGAGCATGGAGGAAAGCTGTCTGGTGGACAAAGACAGAGAATATCCATAGCAAGAGCACTTATCAGAAATCCGAAGGTTATAGTTCTGGATGAGGCAACATCTGCTCTTGACAGTATATCAGAAAAGCTTATTCAGGAAGCTCTTAACAATCTTACAAAGGATAGGACAACATTTATAGTTGCACATAGATTATCAACCATAAAAGATGCAGACAGGATAGCTGTCATAGCTGATGGTCACTGTGTTGAGTATGGCACATATGATGAACTTATGGAACTTAAGGGTGAATTCTATCAGATGAAGAAAATACAATCATAAATTAAAAGCCGTTAACATCAAGTGTGTTAACGGCTTTTTGTAACGTATAAGCTGATTATAACTGTTAGTTGAACTATTAACTATTAGTTTAACTGTTAACTATTAGTTATTAATCCAGATTCTTAATGTAGAAATTAACTTTTCCTTAGTATCAGAATCAAGCTTAGATACTAACTGCATAATCTCGTTATCAAGTGCTGTGTTCTGGTAGTTCTTATCAACACTGCCAGCAAGATAATCAAGAGAAACACCAGTAAGTTCTGCATAGTATGAAAGCATTCTTAATGTCATAAGATTACGTCCATTTTCTACGTTACTGATATAACCAGGTGTTACATCGAGAGCCTTTGCTACATCTTCCTGTGTTAATCCCTGAGAAATTCTTAACTTTTTAACTTTTGCTCCTAAATCGCTATCCATAGTAGACCTCCATTAATAATTATAAATTGTTAGTGTTAGTTTTATATAGTATCAGATAGGGGATATACATCACTATAGCAATGTATGATATCTGATATTTTAAAATTAGATGTTACTTTATTACTTCTTGTTAGCTCTGTATCTTGCTGTAGAATCAAGAATCTTCTTACGGATTCTTAAGTGTGTTGGAGTTACTTCAAGTAACTCATCAGTATCAATATAATCAAGTGCCTGTTCAAGACTTAATATCTTAGGTGGTACAAGTCTTAATGCTTCATCAGCACTAGAAGAACGTGTGTTAGTAAGATGCTTTGTCTTACATACATTAACTTCAATATCTTCTGTTCTTGGGTTCTCACCGATGATCATACCAGCATATACCTTTTCGCCAGGTCCTATGAATAAAGTACCTCTGTCCTGTGCGTTGAAAAGACCATAAGTAACAGCTTCGCCATCCTCATAAGCAATAAGCGAACCAGTTTTTCTGTAAGATATATCACCCTTGTATTCTTCGTAGCCTTCAAAAGAAGTGTTTATAATACCATTTCCCTTAGTATCAGTAAGGAACTCGCCTCTGTAACCGATAAGACCACGAGATGGAATAGAGAACTGAAGTCTTGTATATCCTCCGTTGATAGGAGTCATACCAAGAAGCTCACCCTTTCTCTGGCTTAACTTCTGGATAACAGAACCAGTGAATTCATCTGGAACATCGATATAAGCAAGTTCCATAGGCTCAAGCTTCTTTCCTCTTTCATCTGTATGATAAAGAACTTCTGCCTTACTTACCGCGAATTCATAGCCTTCACGACGCATGTTTTCGATAAGAACTGAAAGATGAAGTTCTCCACGTCCTGATACCTTGAATGAGTTCTCTGAACCAGGATTTTCTTCTACTCTTAAACTTACATCAGTGTTAAGCTCCTTGAAAAGTCTGTCACGGATATGTCTTGATGTAACAAACTTACCTTCTTTACCAGCAAGAGGACTATCGTTTACCATAAAGTCCATAGAAAGAGTAGGTTCAGATATCTTCTGGAATGGAATAGCAACAGGATTCTCAACAGAACAGAGTGTATCACCAATCTTAAGATCTGCAATACCAGATACAGCAACGATGTCACCAAAGCCAGCTTCATTAACCTCTACCTTGTTAAGTCCGTTGAATGTGTAAAGCTTAGTTACACGGACTCTCTTTTTTAAATCAGGGTCGTGGTGGTTGACAATAGCCACCTCCTGATTAACCTTAATCTTACCATTCTCAATCTTACCTACACCGATACGTCCAACGAATTCGTTGTAATCAATAGTAGATATAAGCATCTGGGTATCAGCATCAGGATCACCCTCTGGTGCTGGAATGTTGTTAATAATACATTCAAATAAAGGCTGCATATCCTTTCTTTCATCGTTAATGTCAGCCATAGCGTAGCCTGACTTTGCAGATGCAAATATAAAAGGACAATCAAGCTGTTCTTCGTTGGCATCAAGATCTATGAATAATTCAAGAATCTCATCTATAACCTCAGTAGGTCTTGCTTCTGGTCTGTCAATCTTGTTAATACATACAATTACAGAAAGATTTAAATCAAGTGCCTTCTGAAGTACGAACTTAGTCTGTGGCATAACGCCTTCAAATGCATCTACTACAAGTACAACACCGTTAACCATCTTTAATACACGTTCAACCTCACCACCAAAATCAGCATGGCCTGGAGTATCAATGATATTAATCTTAGTGTCTTTATAGTGAATAGCAGTATTCTTTGAGAGTATAGTAATACCTCTTTCACGTTCAATATCGTTAGAATCCATAACACGTTCAGCAACTTCCTGATTAGCACGGAAAGTACCACTCTGTTTAAGAAGTTCATCTACAAGAGTTGTTTTACCATGGTCAACGTGGGCAATAATAGCGATATTACGAATATCTTCGCGTTTAGTCTTCATTATAGTATCCTTTCATTAATAATCTGCAGCTATAGTGTATCTGGTGTAAGCTTTACATTATATTTACGTAAAGAAATGTATCAGATAACAAATATAGTTACATGAATCAAATAATACATCATATCTACCAACAATATATATTATACACTAGCTGGTTATGATTAGCAACTTTTATATTCTATCACAAAGCTTATAAAATACAATAGTATAAATACTAAAAATATTGTACATTATTTGATACAT
>OHPV01001047.1_pt1 | contig 13496 bp, 10 predicted proteins | sample 1577781 | NCBI WGS metagenome assembly OHPV01 (sample SAMEA3879518, study PRJEB24766) | human gut metagenome | biome: human-associated habitat; feature: feces | place: USA | collected 1985/1987 | reverse complement strand
CTGCTGGGGCTTGCGACGAGAGCAGGACGGACGGCAAGCGGGGAGTTCATGACAGAAAAATCTGTCAAGAACAAAACCGCAGCGCTGGTGATCGTCGGCACAGACGCTTCAGCGAATACAAAGAAAAATTTCCGGGACATGTGCAGCTTTTATCATGTACCGTATTATGAATACGGGACGAAGGAAGAGCTGGGACATGCGATGGGAAAAGAAATGCGTGCATCCCTGGCGGTAACAGACGCCGGGTTTGCCAAAACCTTAAACCGGTATCTGGAAACGGAAATGAAGGAGACGGAGGGAAATGAATGGCAAAAATAAAGGTGCACGAGCTCGCAAAGGAGCTTGAAATAAAGAGCAAAGACGTCATTACCTTTTTACAGGAAAAGGGCGTGGACGTTAAGGCAGCGCAGAGCTCAATCGAGGGCGATGCGGTAGAATGGGTAAAAAAGAAGTTCGCAGCTGCAAATAAGGAGCCGTCCGATCAAAAGGACAGCAGCAGGATAGGGCAGGCAGCGCAGACAGAAAGGAAGGCGCAGGTGGAGAAAGCGGAAACGGCAGAAAAGACGACGCAGACTGCGGCAGTACAGGCTGAGGGCCGGGAGGAACAGACAACGGATAAACAGGATATGAACAAAGAAGTTGCAGGACAGGACAGTCAGGCAAAGGCACATAAAAAAGCAAAGACGATCATTGTAGTGAACAATCCCCAGAACAGCCGGATGAAGAACGGCAATTCCGGAAACAATGACAGAAGAAATAATAATGGAAACGGTGCAAAAAATGACGGGCGCAGAAATGATGGAAACAGAGGAAGCCAGAACCGTCAGGGTAACAGAAACAACAATGGCATGCGTATGGAAAGCAGACCGCTGATCAAGCCCCTGACTAAGCCTTCCCAGCCCGTTATGCCGGATGAGAAGCTTTTGAGCAGAGAGCGTGCGGCCAAGGAAGCGGCAGCAAAGGCTGCAGCAGAAGCAGAACGTGCAGCAAAGGCAGCTGAAATCGAAGCACAGAAAAAAGAAGAGGCTGCGGCAAAGGAACGTCTGGAGAAGAGCATGGAACGCCCTCAGAGAACCGAGCAGCGCGACAACCGCACTGAAAGAACAGACCGCACCGAAAGAACAGATCGTTCCGATAACAGAAATTCCGGAAACAGAAACGGAGACAGACCCGGTTACAACCGTGATAACAGAAACGGTGACAGAAACCAGTCTGCCCGCAGAGATGGTCAGGGTCAGGAAAGGACATCCGGTTATGGAGCAAGAAGAGACCAGAACCGTCCGGGTAATAACGGCGGTGCAAGAGATAATCAGGGCTATAATCGCCCTGCAGGCGGTGGCCGCCCTGGTGCGGGCAATAACCGTCCTGGTTCAAATGGCGGACGCCCTCAGAACGGCGATGGACGGCAGGACAATCGATTCCGCAAGCCGGCAGCAGGTAAAGGCTTTGCAGCAGAAGCTCCGGCAAAGGATACGGAAAAGCGCAGAGACGATCGCCGTCTTAACCAGCAGGAGCGCGACAAGAAATCGAGAAGAGACGCGATTTACGAAGAAGACGGCGCAGCAGCACTGAAAAATGCAAAGAAGGCAGGTCGCTTTATCAAGCCCGAACCCAAGCCGGTTGAACCGGAAGAGACCATCAAGGTAATCACCGTCGGCGACAACATCACGATCAAAGAGCTGGCGGAAAAGATGAAGATGCAGCCTGCAGCCATCATCAAGAAGCTGTTCCTGGAGGGCAAGATTGTAACTGTGAACCAGGAAATCTCCTATGAAGACGCGGAAAACATCGCAATCGACTACGACATCATCTGCGAGAAGGAAGTCAAGGTTGACGTCATTGAAGAGCTGTTAAAAGAGGATGAGGAAGCAGACGAGGATATGGTTTCCAGACCGCCTGTCATCTGTGTTATGGGTCACGTTGACCACGGTAAAACCTCCCTGCTGGATGCGATCCGTAAGACGAACGTAACAGACCGCGAGGCAGGAGGCATCACGCAGCATATCGGTGCGTACACCGTACAGATCAATGGTCAGGCGATCACCTTCCTGGATACGCCCGGACATGAAGCGTTCACTGCTATGCGTATGCGCGGCGCGAATGCGACCGATATTGCAGTTTTGGTTGTTGCGGCAGACGACGGCGTAATGCCCCAGACGGTAGAAGCAATCAACCATGCAAAAGCTGCCGGAATTGAAATTATCGTTGCAGTCAACAAGATCGATAAGCCCAATGCAAACGTGGACCGCGTAAAGCAGGAGCTGACGGAGTACGAACTGGTTGCAGAAGACTGGGGCGGCAGCACGGTATTCGTACCGGTATCCGCAAAGACCGGCGAAGGGATCCAGCAGCTGCTTGAGATGATCCTTCTGACTGCTGAGGTGATGGAATTAAAGGCAAATCCGAACCGTATGGCGAGAGGCATTGTGCTGGAGGCTCAGCTGGATAAGGGACGCGGCCCTGTGGCAAGCGTGCTGGTTCAGAAGGGTACGCTGCATGTCGGCGATTTCGTTTCCGCAGGTTCTTCGAGCGGTAAGGTCCGCGCGATGGTAGACGACAAGGGACGCCGTGTCAAAGAAGCCGGTCCGTCCATGCCTGTCGAAATCCTCGGTTTGTCCGACGTGCCGGAAGCAGGCGACGTATTCCTGGCACATGAAAGCGATAAGGAAGCAAAATCCTACGCAGAGGCATTTATCGAGCAGAACAAGGAAAAGAAACTGGAAGAGACCAAATCCAGAATGTCCCTGGACGATCTGTTCAACCAGATCCAGGAAGGCAATTTAAAGGAATTGAACCTGATTGTCAAAGCGGATGTACAGGGCAGCGTGGAAGCAGTCAAGCAGAGCCTGACAAAGCTTTCCAACGAGGAAATCGTTGTCAAATGTATCCACGGCGGCGTAGGTGCGATCAACGAGTCCGACGTTACGCTGGCGAGCGCTTCCAACGCGATTATCATTGGCTTCAACGTGCGTCCGGATGCGACAGCAAAGGCGACTGCGGAGACGGAAGGGGTAGATATCCGTCTGTATAAGGTTATTTACCAGGCGATCGAAGACGTGGAAGCTGCCATGAAGGGTATGCTGGATCCCGTTTACGAAGAAAAGATCATCGGCCATGCCGAGGTACGTCAGATCTTCAAGGCATCTGCAATCGGCAATATCGCCGGTTCTTATGTTCTGGACGGCGTATTTACCAGAGGCTGTAAGGTGCGCATTACCAGAGAAGGCGAGTTGATCTACGAAGGCGCGCTGGCATCCTTAAAACGTTTCAAGGACGATGTGAAGGAAGTGAAAGCCGGATTCGAGTGCGGTCTTGTATTCGAAGGCTTTGACAAGATGAAGGAGTTTGACGTAGTAGAAGCTTATATAATGGTAGAAGTGCCGAGATAGGCTTTCAGAAGGGGGAATCTGTCAGGATTTCCCCGCAATATAGGAGCATTCATGAGAAAGAACAGTGTAAAAAACAGCAGGATTAACGGCGAGGTGCAGCGTGTTCTGGCAGAAGTGATCCGGGGAGAAATCAAAGATCCCCGGATTGCGCCCATGACGAGTGTTGTGGATGTCGAGGTTGCACCGGACTTAAAAACCTGCCGTGCATATATCAGCGTTCTGGGCAGCGAGGAAGAGGCTGCCGCGACGCTGGAAGGATTAAAGAGCGCAGAGGGGTTTATCCGCGGACGTCTTGCAAAGGAAATCAATTTGCGCAATACACCCGAGATTCATTTTATTATGGATCAGTCCATTGCGTATGGTGTCAACATGTCGCATAAGATCGACATGGTAATGGCAGACCAGCGCGCCAAAAAAGGAGAGGAAGAGGATGCGTAAAATCCTGGAAGAGCTGGGAAGCAGGGATACAATCGCCATCGGCGGACATGTACGTCCGGACGGCGACTGTGTCGGCTCCTGTATGGGCATGTACCTGTATCTGAAAAAAGCGCTGCCGGGTGCACAGATTGATGTGTATCTGGAAAAGCCTGCAGATATTTTTGACTGCATTCATGGAATCGAAGCTGTCCGTACAAACTGCAGCAAGGATTGCGTCTATGACGTTTTCATCGTTCTGGATACCTCAAAGGAACGGCTCGGGGATGCGGAAAAGTATTTCCGGACCGCGAAAAAGACGATCAATGTGGATCATCATATCAGCAATGCGTCTGGCTGTGGCGATGTTAATTACTGCAAACCGGATGCAAGCTCCGCCTCCGAGCTCGTCTATGAGCTTCTGGAGGAAAAGTATATGGATGCAGAGATTGCCAAGGCACTGTATCTTGGCATTGTGCATGACACCGGTGTATTCCAGTATTCGAATACGACGCCGGATACATTGCGTATCGCTGCAAAGCTGCTGGCATACGGATTCGATTTTTCAAAGCTGATCGATGAGACGTTTTTTGAAAAGACCTATGTGCAGAATCAGGTGCTGGGGCGCGCACTTTTGGAGAGCGTCCGGTTTATGGACGGCAGGTGTATTTTCAGTTCCATCGATTTAAAGACGATGGAGTTTTACAAGGTTGTGCCCAAGGATCTGGATGGTATTGTGAGCCAGCTGCGCATCACGAAAGGCGTGGAGTGTGCGATCTTTTTGTATCAGACGAAGACACTCGAATATAAAGTCAGCCTCCGCTCGAACGGAAAGGTGGACGTGGCGGCGATCGCGTCCTATTTCGGGGGCGGCGGCCATGTCAGGGCAGCAGGATGCACCATGCAGGGAACCGTGCATGACTGCGTCAACAATCTGTCGGAGCAGATTGAAAAGCAGCTGATAAAAGCAGAATAACAAAGGAGAATACATGAACGGAATTCTCAATGTATACAAAGAGCCGGGCTTTACCTCCCACGATGTGGTTGCGAAGCTGCGCGGCATCTGCAAACAGAAAAAAATCGGCCATACAGGTACCCTGGACCCGGAAGCGTCCGGGGTACTGCCCGTCTGTCTGGGAAATGCGACGAAGCTGTGCGACCTTTTAACAGACAAAGATAAAGAATACCGGGCGGTTCTGCTGCTCGGCGTGGAGACGGACACACAGGATACGACGGGACAGATTCTGGCAGAAAAGGAAGTAAATGCAGGCGAGGAGGATGTGCGCAGCGCGATCCTTTCGTTTGTCGGTCCGTATGACCAGATTCCGCCGATGTATTCGGCGTTAAAGGTTAATGGTCAGAAGCTGTGTGACCTCGCCAGAAAAGGACAGGTTGTAGAGAGAAAGAGCAGGCGGATTACGATCCATTCGATCGAAATCGAGGACATTTCACTGCCTCGCGTGACGATGCGCGTGGCGTGCTCCCGCGGCACTTATATTCGGACGCTCTGTCACGATATCGGACAGAAGCTGGGCTGCGGCGGAGCGATGGAGCGGCTGGAACGGACACGCTCCGGCAATTTCAAAGCTGAGGATGCCTATCGGCTTTCCGAGCTGGAAGCGTTTGCAAAAGAAGGCAGCCTGGAAGAAAAGCTTCTTCCGGTGGAGTGCGTGTTTGAACAGCTGGATGCATATCAGGTGCAGGGCGATGGACAGAAGCTTTTAGAAAACGGCAACTGGCTTTATGCAGATTTGGTGATACCTTATACGAAAGAAAAAACGGCGGCAGCATGTGAAAGAGGTACGTTTGCACCCGAACAGCAGCTGCGCATTTATGATACAGACGGGCAGTTTACGGGGATTTATGCCTGGAAGCAGGAAGAAAAGCGCTTAAAGCCCGTGAAAATGTTTTTGGGAAAGGAACAATAGGAAGAAATGCAGATCATTTCCGGAACGACAGATTTTTTGCTGCAGGGGGCGTCCGCAGTGGCAATTGGCAAATTCGACGGGATGCACCGCGGGCACAAGGCGCTGCTTTCCGAAATACTGGAAGCGAAAAAGCGCGGACTGCAGGCGGTCGTATTTACATTTGATCCTCCTCCGGCTGTTCTTTTTTCCGGAAAAGCAGTCAAAGGGCTGACGACGCGGGAAGAAAAGAGACGGCTGTTTCGACAGATCGGAATCGATGTGCTGATCGAGTTTCCTCTGACTTTTCAGACTGCGGCGATTTCTCCGGAGGATTTTTTGCGTGTGATCGTGCAGGAACAGATCAGGGCCAAGCTCGTGGCTGCGGGAACCGATTTGTCCTTTGGCGACCGGGGATTAGGGGACTGCAAGCTGTTAAAGGCGCGCGCAGAAGCGTACGGCTACGAGGTAAAGATCATCGACAAGGTGCTTGAGGACGGGGAAGAAATCAGTTCAACCCGTGTCCGTCAGGCAGTGGAAGCAGGAAAGATGCAAGAGGCAGCAAGACTGCTCGGCGCGCCCTATGCGGTGATGGGAACGGTTGTGCACGGCAGACAGTTAGGACGTACAATAGGATTTCCTACCGTCAACCTGATGCCTCCTGCAGACAAGCTTTTGCCGCCAAACGGCGTGTACCGCTCGGAGGTGGAATGCAGCAGTGGTGTTTTTAAAGGGCTGACCAATGTCGGCGTCAAACCGACTGTGGAGCATGGCGACCACCCGCCGATGAGCGTGGAAACCTATATTTATGATTTTTCAGAGGATATTTACGACAGCTTTATCACGGTGCGCCTGCTGACCTTTGAGCGCCCGGAACAAAAATTTGCTGACGTGGAGGAATTAAAGGAGCAGCTGCAGAGGGATATCGCGGCGGGCGCGCGGTAAAGCTAGAGCAGCACGCCTGGCGCTGCCGGGCAGTAGTGTCGGCGCGCAGATGCAGACGTTTTTGCACCTGCGCCGTCAGAATACGAAGGAGGATTTGAATGCAGATTTGGAAAAAACTTGGACTGACTGTTGTGCTCTGTGTATTGTCTGCAGGGATGACAGTGAATGCAGGTTTTACGGGGAGCAACGTTCACTCCGCAGGGCAGTCTATGGGCGTCGGCGGGCTTCTGGAGGAATCCATGGATCCGGAAGCGTGCCTTGAGGCGGCGCAGAATGCCAAAGAGACGCGCAAAAAGATTTACGGCTATGAAAATCTTGGCGTTGCGAAGGTCAATGACTATTTGAATATCCGTAAAGATCCGTCTGAAAACGGAGAGCTGGTGGGTAAGCTTCCAAAAAACGGCGGCGCGGACGTGCTTTCCGAAGAAAATGGCTGGTATAAGATCAAATCCGGTAAAGTGACGGGGTATGTCAAGGCGGACTATATGGTGACCGGAGAGGAAGCAAGAAATCTTGCGGACAAAGAGGCGACGAACATGGCGGTCTGCAATTCCGGAGGCTTACGCGTGCGGGAAGAGGGAAGTCTGGATGCGCCGGTCATTACACTGGTAGCGGAGGGAGAAGAGCTTGAGGTTGTGGACATTCAGGACGATTGGGTTAAGATCATGCTGGATGATGAAGCAGCATATGTTTCCGCAGATTATGTGGATATCGCAAAGAAGTTGGAAAAAGCAGTCAGCCTGACAGAATTGAAATACGGTCAGGGCGTTTCTGACATCCGGGTCGATCTCGTCAACTACGCGAAGCAGTTTCTTGGAAACCCTTACGTCTGGGGCGGCACGAGCCTGACAAAGGGTGCGGACTGCTCGGGCTTTGTCCTGAGCATTATGAAGAAATATGGTGTGAGCCTGCCGCATCATTCCGGAAGCCAGGCACAGTGCGGCAAGAAGGTCAGCCTTTCGGAAGCACAGCCGGGCGATCTGGTATTTTATGCGAAAAATGGCAAAATCAACCACGTCGCAATCTATATCGGCAGCGGACAGGTTATCCACGCCAGCAACCCCAGAACGGGCATTAAAATTTCAAACGTATCCTATCGGACACCTTACTCCGTCAGACGGGTGCTGTCGTAAAAAGGGGCTGTTTTGTGGCAGCGTGATACAGTCACAATCTGAATAAATTCCGGAAAATAGTATTTACAGCCCCATTTTTTTATGATATAGTCATTAGGTATGAATTCAGCCGGTGCTCAGGCTTGGGACACTCCGACCCATATCTTAGTACCAGGCGGTTAACATTTAAAGGAGGATTTACCCATGATTTCCAAAGAGAAGAAAACAGCAATCATCAAAGAGTATGCAAGAACCGAAGGCGACACAGGTTCACCGGAAGTTCAGGTTGCAGTCCTGACAGCAAGAATCCAGGAGCTGACCGAGCACTTAAAGAGCAACCCGAAGGATCATCATTCCAGACGTGGTCTGCTGCAGATGGTAGGTCAGAGACGTGGTCTGCTGGACTATCTGAAGAAGAATGACATCGAGAGATATCGTTCCCTGATCGAGAGACTGGGCATCAGAAAGTAAGACTTGGAGACAGGGCGGAAGCCGTACAGCTTTCTGCCCTGTTTTTCGTGCGATATGCTGCAGCTGCAAAAGAACCCGATGGCAAAAGGTGTTTTGCCGGGGCTGTTGCAAGCAGACAGGGTGTTGCACACGATGCAAAAAGCGGATACCGGAGCAATTCCGAGACCACTGACAAGCGCATTGAAGCCAGTGTGTTTTTCAGTAGTTTCGGCAGCTTTGTCTTTCGCTTTTTCCATCATCCGAAGCGTTTTCGGAACAATTTCCAACAACAAGGTAAAAGAAAAGGAGAGACAGAATGTACAAGACATTTTCCATGGAACTGGCCGGACGTACGTTAAGCGTAGACGTAGGCCGTGTAGCGGCACAGGCAAATGGCGCTGCATTTATGCACTATGGCGAGACAACCGTGCTTTCCACTGCAACTGCAAGTGAGAAGCCCAGAGAGGGAATCGATTTCTTCCCCCTGTCCGTTGAATTTGAAGAGAAGCTGTATGCGGTAGGCAAAATCCCCGGCGGTTTCAACAAGAGAGAAGGCAAGGCGAGCGAGAACTCCGTTCTGACCAGCCGTGTTATCGACCGTCCGATGCGTCCTCTGTTCCCGAAGGATTACAGAAATGATGTAACTCTGGTCAACATGGTTATGTCTGTAGATCCGGAATGCAATCCGGAGATTCCGGCTATGCTTGGTTCCTCTATTGCAACCTGCATTTCTGATATTCCGTTTGACGGACCGTGTGCAACTACACAGGTAGGTCTGATCGACGGTGAATTCGTTATCAACCCGTCTCTGGCTCAGAAAGAACTTTCTGATCTTCAGCTGACAGTTGCTTCCACAAGAGAAAAAGTCATCATGATCGAAGCCGGTGCAAATGAAGTTCCGGAAGATACTATGATTGAAGCAATCTATAAGGCACATGATGTAAACCAGGAGATCATCCGTTTTATCGACAAGATCGTAGCTGAATGTGGTAAAGAAAAACATCTGTATGCTTCCTGTGCAGTTCCGGAAGAACTGTTTGAAGCAATTAAGAAGATCGTGCCTCCGGAAGAAATGGAAGAAGCTGTTTTTACAGATGACAAGCAGACAAGAGAAGAAAATATCCGTAAGATCACAGAAAAGCTGGAAGAAGCTTTTGCTGATCCGGCTAAGTTTAATACAAAGCCATTTGTCGAAGCTGCAGAAAAACTTCAGGAACTGGTAGAAGCAGGAGCTTTCAATGACAGTATGATGAGCATGAGTTATGATGAGATGGTAGAGGGATTTGCAGCAGGACAGGGAGCAATGCTTTATCAGGCAAACTGGACACATCCGTCTATTCAGGCCGACACAGCTGCAACTAACGGTAAAGTAAAATGTGTGGCATTTCCTGTAATTGAAGGTGGTGCGGGAAGCATTACAGAATTTTCAGGTGGAAGTTCTGATGGATATTATATCAATTCAGACTGTGAGCATCCAAAGGAAGCTGTGGAATACCTGGAATACCTGAGCCATAAAATCGGTCAGGTAGGATATGAACAGGGAGCAGGTCTTCCATGTTGGGATACTTCTGATGTTGATACTTCAGAATTAACTCCACTGGATACAGAATCAGCAGCTCTGATGGAAACAGGAACTTCTTACATTTCATGGTGGGATAATATTCTTTCAGCAGAAGATTCCGAAACTTATAAAGATTTGCTTGCTCAGTTAATGGCAATGAAAATTACACCGGAAGAATTCTGTGAGAGTATGTCAAAACTCAGCCCGTCAGAATTTTATTCCAAATAAATGTTTATAAAAGGACTATATTTATTTGTAGTCCTTTTTCTTTAAGACTTGATATGTTAAGGAGCGGAAAATGCAGAAAATATTATCAAATAAAAAAGCTATTGCGTTATTTATGCTTCCTACAATGCTTTTGATTGGTGTTTTGGTTATTGTTCCAATCGGAATGTCTGTATATTACAGCTTACTGAATTGGGATGGTATCGGAAAAAGTATTTTTGTAGGACTGAGAAACTATAAAGACCTGATTTCTGATGAGCGATTTTTAAATTCTGTAAAAAATTCATTGTTATATGCCTGTTGCTCTCTGTGTATACAGCTTCCATTTTCTTTACTGCTTGCCATTGTTGTTGCAAATGTAAAAAAAGGTGAAAAATTTTACCGTACAACATTTTTTATTCCGGTTATTATTTCAAGTGTGGTAATTGGACAGTTATGGCAGAAAATTTACAATGGTGATTATGGTCTCTTAAATTCTCTTCTTTCTATGATCGGAATACAGGGACAGGACTGGATCGGTCAGGAAAGTACTGCATTGGTTTCCGCATTTATTCCAAACTTATGGCAGTACATAGGATATCATATGCTGATTATGTATGCCGGAATTAAATCAATATCTCCGGATATCAATGAGGCTGCAAGAATTGATGGTGCAAGCAAGACTCAGATTGCATTTAAGATTACCATTCCATTATTGAAACCGGTATTACAGGTATGTGCTACTTTTTCTCTGATCGGGGCACTTAAGATTTTTGATCTGATCTATGTTCTTACAGGCGGTGGTCCATTCTTCTCTACAGAGGTGCCGACAATTTATATGTATAAAACAATATTTGACTCCTTTAAATATGGATACGGAAGTGCCATTGCGATATTTGTAATTATAGAGTGTCTGATTTTAACAGGTGTACTTCGGTTATTGTTCAGAGATAAGGAGAAGGCGTAATTATGACTAAAAAAAAGATAAAAAACGGAAAAACTATAATCACACATATACTGTTAATGATTTTTGCGCTTATTCAGATTTATCCGTTATTCTGGCTGTTTGAATTTTCGCTGAAAGATAACAGTGAGATTTTTGGTGGAAATATTGCAGGTCTTCCGCAGCACTGGAGATTTGGGAATTATGTAACTGCTTTCTTTCAGGCCAACATTATGCAGTATTTCTTCAACAGTGTTCTGGTCACAGTTGTTACAATTATACTGACAGTTATCATAGCAGCAATGTCATCTTATGCAATTTCAAGAATGATCTGGAAAGGCCGTGAACTGACATTAAAGCTTGTTCTTATGGGAATGATGGTGCCGATTCATGCGGCAATGCTTCCTCTGTTTATTATTTTAAGTAAGGCACATATGCTGAATTCATATGTATCATTGATTATTCCGTATATTGCATTTGGACTTCCGATGGCAATTTATCTGTTTATAAGTTTTATGGAATCTTTACCAAGAGAAATGGAGGAAGCGGCTGCGATTGATGGATGTGGAATTTATCAGATGTTTTTTAAAATTATTTTTCCACTGATTCGTCCGGCAATCGCGACAGTAAGCATCTTTACTTTTATTTCTTCATGGAATGAGTTGATGTTTGCAGTTACATTTATTAATAAATCTCAATATAAAACACTGACTGTTGGAATTATGTCCATGGTAGGAGCTTATACAACTAAGTGGGGGGAAATTGGCGCTGGTCTTATGATAGCTACGATTCCTACGGTTATTATGTATTTGCTGTTAAGCGAGCAGGTACAGCAGAGTCTTGTTGCCGGTGCCGTGAAAGGATGATAAAGAGATGAGTAAGAATGTAAAATTGACGGTATATGCAGATCATACCAGAAATAAGATCAGCAAAAATATTTTTGGACATTTTATGGAACATTCTGCAGATGTGATTTATGGAAGCGTATATGATCCGGAAAGCAGATTTGCAGATGCAGATGGATTTCGAAAAGATGTGCTGGAAGTATTAAAAGAAGTTCAGGTTCCGATGCTAAGATATCCTGGAGGAAATTTTGTTTCTAATTATCATTGGGAAGATGGAATCGGACCAAAGGAAAAAAGACCAAAAGTATTTGACTATGCATGGCTGGCGGAAGATGACAATCGCATGGGTACTGTAGAATTTATAAAACTGTGTGAGAAGACAGGCGCAGAACCTTACCTTTGTGTGAACATGGGAAGTGGAACGGCTGAAGAAGCTATGCATTGGGTGGAATTTTGTAACGGAACAGGCGATACAAAGTATGCGAACATGAGAAGAGAATTGGGATATGAGGAACCTTTCCATGTAAAATACTGGGGACTTGGAAATGAGATGTATGGTGACTGGCAGTTTGGAGCGTGCAGTGCAGAAGAATATGCAAAAAAAGCTCTGGATTTTGCGAAAGCGATGAAATGGATGGATCCATCTATTGAACTGATCGCATGCGGATATGATCTGGGAAGCGACTGGAATTATGAGGTTGCCAGAGTGCTGAAACCATTGATCAGTCATATCGCAATTCATCATTATTCCATTGGATATGATATTTTCAAAGAAGAAGATTATAACCAGTGCATGTATATTCCTGATTACCTGACAAAATTGACGAATGTGGCAAAGGCTTCTATTGTTGCAGGAACGAATGATGCGCTTACAGATATTAAGGTTGCCTGGGATGAATGGAATACACACGCATGGGACTTTGAAAAAGATAAGAATGACTGTAACTACACATTGAAAAACACTATTTTGACAGCAGGTATTTTACACTCATTTATTCGAAGTAGTGATGTTGTGGAAATTGCAAGCTATTCTCCATTTGTCAATGTATGTGGAGCCATTGCGACAGATGCAGAGGGAGTTCTTAAAAGAGCCCAGTACTATGTGTTTGAATTATTTTCCAAAGTATTCAGACAGTGTGATGGGTATGTCGAGACACATATGGAGGGAGAAACATACAGCCTTCCGGAAGTCATTGATTATTCAAACAGAAAAGCAGAAGCTAAATTTGCACTGGATGCGAAGAGTGCACAGAGAATTGTAAAAACCAATTATATTGACTGTGTTGCTGCGATAAATGATAATCATTCCAGAATGAGTATTTCTCTTATTAATAAAAACAGTGAAGATGGTTATGAGGTAGAACTGTCAGTATTGGGTAGCAAAGTGCAGTGGAATACAGGAAAATGCTATCAGATTTATCATGATGATTTTGAGGCTTACAACACCAGAGAGAATCCGGAAAATGTATCCGTAAAAGAGGCAGAAGGAATATTGAATGGTCAGAATATTCATCTGAATCCACATTCCATAACAGTAATTGTAGTTGAATTGGAGAAATAAATCAATGATAAAAACCGCTAAAATAAGGAATGGTTATGTGAGGGGATCTGCAGCAGCAGATCCCAGAATTATATCCTTTAAAGGAATTCCTTATGCACAGTCACCAACAGGGGAAAATCGCTGGCGTGCTCCCAGACCGTGTGAAGACTGGAATGGAGTCAGAGAGTG